>LWDU01032695.1_pt1 | contig 14024 bp, 23 predicted proteins | sample 727161 | NCBI WGS metagenome assembly LWDU01 (sample SAMN04566230, study PRJNA314399) | hydrothermal vent metagenome | isolation source: deep sea hydrothermal plume seawater | place: Mexico: Gulf of California, Guaymas Basin | collected 2004-07-11 | reverse complement strand
CAAGGAAATTTATTGTTAGATGGAATTATAGCTGCGATTTCAATCAAAACTAGAAATCCTTACCTTTTCCCAATATTCTTTACACTTAATCACTTAGCACCTCTTGATTCAGCTACAATATTTTCCTACATGACCGGAACGCCATCAATGATTGATTCTCAAAAAGAATATTATATGGAGGACGCAATATTAATCACAATAAGCAAAGAATTTGATGAGGAAGAAAAAGAATACGTATTAGTAATTGACAAAGAAATATGATAAGAATAAAATCAAAAAAAGGAGAGGGGGAAATTCAAACATTAATGTATCTATTCTTTGCAGTTCTTTTCATAATTATAGGATTAATATCAGTAAAATCTTATCTAATTAATGTAGCAATCAATAAAGATTTGCAACTATCAAATCTTGATTTTGGAGTTATTGGAAATAGACTGATAGCATCAGATAACTGCTTAGCAGAAAGAAGTGAAATAACTGTAGATTGGTCGGATGAACCAATAAATTTTGTCCAAATAGGAAATGTAAGAAAGGAACGAATTACAGAATCAGTTATAGAACGCTGTCTAAAAGGATTTGACAAGATAGATATATGTACTAATTCACAATATACCTCTAAGGCAAGTTGTGAGGATGAAGGCGAAGATTGGGAAGAACAAAAGACAATTCAAAAATATAGTGTAACCTTCTATGAACTTGAAGATGATACTTGGAGTAGGGGCGATGCTCTAATAACTTATGGGACTTTAGATTGCGCCAGATCAAGACGAAAAGGTGAGTTTCTAATAAATATAATCGACGGCACAACAACTAAATTAGGAGTATTCAAATTATGCATAGCTTAAAGAAAGGTCAGATAAATTTTGTAGTAGAACTTTTCATTGGTGCAGTACTAATGTTAGTTATTGTTGTAGCAAGTTATTATTTCGCAGGCCAATCAAATATTGAGGCAACTGCAATAGTTTATGCTCAAAATTCAAAAACAAATTGTCAAGTTAATCTAAACACAATTATGCAATCAGATAAATTCTTTGACGAAGGAACATCCTCATCTGTGATTTCAAGAAGTTTTGATAAGGAGCCAAGGTTAAGTAAGGGAACAACATTATCTAGCACCTCAACCACGGCAGGATCTTGTTCAGATTCTGGAGGAACTGATGTAACTGATACATATAATTCCGAATCAACTTGTGTCTTAACTTGGGATACAGATTCAAGTACTTGTTCAGATTCTGATGTAACTGATGTAACTACTACTTTTAATTCCGAATCAACTTGTGTCTTAACTTGGACAGCTCCAGCAGAAACCGAAGTTCAAACCATACAAGGAATAAAACAACCATTACTAAATGATCGCTTAAAGACAATCGGGGACAAATTATCAGCGATGTTACCAAAAACACCATACAGCTTAAGAATTCACAAGTATTGTAACGATTTCATAAAAGACTGCAAAGCTAAAGATGAAGAACACACATTAGCAAGAGTTGATTCAGGTTTAGATGGACTTGAAGGATTAAAATATGATGATGATATAAGACATGAGTCCTGTGTTTATGCAATTCCAGTTAAATGTGATCCAATGGAATATCCTTCTGAATTAGAAGTTTGTAAAATATTTGCTGAAATGAGGTTGAATTACTAATGAAAAAAGGACAAATGCTAATTATAACAGCAGTTGTAATTTTAGTATCTCTAGGTGCAGTGTTCATGTGGTCCGAAGGTGGAATAACGAAAGAAGTAACTATTGGACAAACTCATGCAGCAATTACCGATGCATTTTCCTTAGGACAGACAATAAATAATTATTTAGGTGATTCTGCAGAAATATCAAAGTGTAATGCTATCAACGAAATTATAGATAACACAAACTATATGATTGGTGAAGAAACGTATGACACCAAAGAAGATTATTTTGAAGCTATGTTTTTATACAACTTCTATATTTACATGGCAGATTTTCCAAAAATAAAGAAAACGTCTTTAGAAGACAAATATTCATTATACAATAATTTATTTTTTGATATTCAATTTGATTATAACAACGAAGGAATACTGGAAGAAATAAAGGGCGCACCAGGATGGATTGAATACGAGGATAAAGCCTTTGTTGATTATTTAGAAATTGCAAGCGAAGAGGGATTTGTTTACAAGATTAAACCAATTTTTTCTATTGACATGAATTTAGATTTTGAAGAGGTAATTTCACCACCAGAATGTAATACACTAATTGAAGAATCTGTACCTGATGAAGAAGTAACAGACGAAGAAAATATTGCAGAAACTGCAGAAACAACTACGACTTAATCACAACTTTTAAAAAGCTCACATAATTACCCAAACGCATGGCAAAGCTAAGACCAGCAAGCTGTCACAGAAGAATTAAACGAGCATACACTCGTACATCGAAGTATCGAAAATTATCTTACATAAAGGGAGCTCCGCTTCACAAAATTATTCACTTTGACTCAGGAAATAAAAGATATGAAATGTTTCCAAAAACAATTATTCTTAAATCAACAGTAAGCATGAATCTAAGACATAATGCAATTGAGGCTGCAAGAATTGTAGCAACAAGAACATTATCAAGAGTTTTAGGTAAAATGGATTTCGGACTAAAACTTAGAGTATTTCCACATCATATTATCAGAGAAAATCCAATTGCGATGGGTGCAGGAGCAGATCGAATGTCTCAAGGAATGCGTTCAGCGTTCGGTAAAACAATATCAAGAGCAGCAAGATTAAGACCTGGACAAGCAATAATTCAAATTTATACTCACGAAGCACATATTAAATTAGCAAAAGAAGCGTTAACTAAAGCTTCAAAGAAATTCGGTTTTTCATGTACTATTTTAACAATTGATAATTCATTATATGTTGGAGAAGAAGCTGCAGCATTAATCAAACCTAAGTTCAGAGAAGAAGTAAAAGAAAAAATAGTAGAAGAAACTGAAGCAGGTGAAGAATCTTCTGACAAAAAAACAGAAGAAGCAAAAGAAGAAACTGCTTAATTTTTTACCTAAATGTTTTTAATTAATACGTAAACCAATATATTAATGGTTAGATGGTTAAATAAAATTTCAAAGTCTGACGCTGAAGAGTTCGGTGAAAAATCAGCATTGTTAGGTGAAATGAGTAAATTCGGTTTTCCGATTCCCCGAGGATTTGTAATATCTTACGATGAGTTTGACAAAGCAATGGTTGAACTTGGGCCAGAAATTAGATCAATTATTTCAACAGCAAATCCAGTTAATTTCAATTCAATAACTAGCGCATCAGATTTAATAAAAAAACTATTCCAAGAATATGAATTTTCAAATGATTTTGAAAATGAGATAAAAGATTTTTATTCAAAACTCCATATTGATAAAAACGAATATGGAAATGTAGATTCAAATGCATTCAATTTTATCAAAGCAGGAAGAGAACTTCCCTTTGTTTCAGTCAGAGTTTCAAATAATTCTTCAACACCAAAACATCATTCAACACAATTAAATGTAAAACGAACTTCTGAAATAATTTCTGCAATAAAGAAATCCTGGGCTTCAATTTATTCATCTTATTCAATATTATATCGACTAACTAATAACTCACCCTTCCCGAGAGCAGCGATACTTATTCAAGAAATGGTTAACGCCTCAAAATCTGGAGATTTGTTCTCAGCAAATCCAATAAATGGAAATGGAACTCAAGTTTTAATTCATGCAAGATGGGGACTTACTCTAAAAAGTTCACCAGGAGCAAGTATGTTTATTTGCGATAAGCAATCTGCAAAAGTTATTGAATCACATGAATCAAAACCAAATAAATATTATACAAAAGATCCTCAGGATGGGACAACAGCACTAAGAACTCTTGAAGAAGAATTCAAAAATATACCTGTGTTAGGACAAAAAGAATTAGAGTTATTAGTAAAAATCGCAAAAGATATTGAGAATAGAGTCGGTTTCTCCGTAAATATTGAATGGGTAATTGAAAAGAGAAAATTCCATTTAATTCAAGTCAGACCTACATCAAATTTATTCAAGAGAAAGATTTTTTCAGATCAATTCCAAAATCGTTTTGAAAAAAATATTGCAAAAGGAATACCTGCATCTGCAGGATTCACTTCAAATAAAATGGTATTAGTAGATTCGCCAGCAGATCTTGAAAGATTTAATCCAAATAATATTCTCGTAGTAAATTCGTTCAATGGACAATTACTTCCATATTTACTTCAATCTTCAGGAATAATCTTCAGAAAAGAAGATATTTCCTCTTTTGGCGCAGTTGTAGCAAGAGACTTTGGAAAACCCTGTTTAGTTAAAACAAAAGTTCACGTAAATAATGATTTTGAACAAGCAGAATTAAATGCATCAACCGGAAATGTTTACGGACCAGAACAACAAAGTCAAGTGATCACGGAAGAACCCAAAATAGAAGGAATAGATTTGAGCGGAATACACAGAAATTTAGAATCTATAGAACACGAAATAACTGCGCTCAATGCAAAACTTACTGAAGCACGAAGTCAAAATCTATTATCTGAAGCTGATAGAGAAAAATCAAAATTAATTTCCAATTTAGAGTGGGAAATCCGAGAACTCAAAGACAAAATCAGTCAGCATCTGCAGTAAATAAAACATTATCTCCATCTACATCAAAGATTTTTACAATTGCACCAGCATCTAACCAAGCATGAGCATAATTCACTGCAGCAAATGCATTAACAAAGTCTCCGCCATCTTTGAAGTGATTTGCATCTGATAAATAACTTCGAGCCATTTCCAAATATTTCTCACCAATTTCCTTTTCTCTTTCAGAAATATTTTTCATTAATTTAACTTTCTGAAGTGCAGTAGCCGTCAAATTCAAATACTTATCAAGTCTTTCAACAGTAATTTCATTCATAACAAACCTCATTTTCTAGTTATTATAAATCCTCCGAAGAGCTAACATTTAAATAAAACTAAGACATTACTAAAATATGAAAAAGAAGAAATATGATCCACATCATTATACTTCAGCAATAGTAATTGCACTAGGTGTTTTAATTATCGCGTTTTTTGTTTTTGGTCCAAATGCCAAAGCTACACAAGCAGTAGTTTTAGATACACCAATTAATTGTAACAAGTTACCAGATTTAGAAAACAAGGCTGCAGTTAAATTTTACCAAAATATTGATTCAGATGATGATGGCATGAGTGATTTTGATGAGTGCATATTCGGATCAAATCCAACAGAACCAGATTCAGACGGAGATTCCATATCTGATGGTGACGAAAGAGCAGAAGGAACAGATGTAATGTTTTTCAATTAAGCCAAATAAAAACACTTTTAACCAAACTTCAATCACTATCTTTATGCTAGAAAAGTATGATATTGAGATTCAGAAGATTGTCGACGAAGCAAAGAAAATCAACGCAAAGACAATTGTAATTCAATTACCTGACGGTCTCAAAAACGACGCTTCAAAACTTCAAACACAATTAGAGGAATTAACTGGAGCAACAATAGTATTTTGGGCAGGTTCAAATTTTGGAGCATGCGATGTACCAACAAATCTACCAAAAGAATATGATATGTTGGTGGCAATAGGTCACGCTTTCGCATACAACATAAAAGACTAGTTCTGCGCAACATTTAAATAAACCAAGGCACGTATCTTTATATGGAAATTCTAGGATTAACAGGAAGCCTTGGAACCGGAATTGGTCTCCTTCTAGGATTAGCGTTACTTAAATACAGTGGCTATGTTGCTGCTGTACGGAAAGAACTTAGTTACATCGCAGCAGGTGCAGTTTTCTTGTTGCTAGCTGGTGTAGCTGAAAGTGGACTCATCCAAACTGAAGGTTTTGCAACAGCAATAAGTTATATTAACCTCATTTTTGTAGTAGTCGCATTCCTATTAACGCTAATTGGAGCACTATTGATGGCAGTTCAAATCTTTTCCAAGATTCGATAAGATTCTTGGAATTATTTTTTTAATTTAATTAGCTTTTGCGCTCTTTTTCCCCATCCACTTCGAAACACTTTTAACCCAAAAACTTAGCAGAGTTTTATGAGAACCTTGTTTATTGAAGCTTATCTCAAAGCAGACATAGAACCACTTTTAGATAAAGTACTCAAAATAGTTCCAGAAAAGAAGATAGGTCTTGTAACAACAGTTCAACATATTAAAAATCTAAAAAAAGCACAAGCGTATCTTAAGAACGGCGGAAAGGAAATTCATGTTGGAACTCCTGCAAAGAACCTTCAACCAAAACAAGGAATCTATGCGTTTCATTCAGGTCAACTTCTCGGATGTGATGCATCAGCAGCATTAGATATTGAAGAAGAAGTAGATGCTTTTGTATTCTTAGGAACTGGAGAATTTCATCCACTATTTATTGCATTCAATTCAGAAAAACCAATCTGGCTAGCAAATCCACTTACTCAAACCGTAGAACTTCTTCCTGAAGAACGAAGACGAAAATTCTTCGCAAAACAAGCAGCTAGAATGCATCATGCAGAAGAAGCAAAATGTTATGGAATAATTGTTTCAACAAAACCAGGGCAAGTTTATCTTAACATGGCAAAACGAATGAAAGAACAAGCAGAAAAACTTGGAAAGAAAGCAGTAATACTTCTATCAGATACCATTACACCAAACGATCTTATGAATTACCATGAAGTCGACTGTTTTGTCAACACAGCATGTCCTAGAATTGTCGAAGATCAACCGTTCTATCCAAAAACAATGATTAATGGCACAGAATTAAGACAGATTTTTGATAAGTTAAATGGTAAAACCAAAGCAAAATCTTTATAAACCTACTAACCAGAATTAAACCACGATGGAAATAATCTCTAAACAAAAGAATTTACTAAAAGTTAGTTTCAAACCTTTTGATCAAGGTCTACTGAATGCAGTTAATGATAAAATTTGGGAAAGCAAAGACATAGAGTCCTCAGGATTTCAAATAACACACCCCGAAGTTGGAGAAGCAATTTTTACTTTGAGAACAAAATCAAAGGAAGCAAAGTCTATTTGGAACTCAGCACTGGATTCATTGAAAAAAGATTTTGCAAGCGCAGCAAAACAAAAGCTGTAATCTTTTTATTCTAATAACTTTTCATATAAATTATGAAGATTAATAGTGAACTACGTGTTTTAGGAATTGACGATTTACCTCACAAACGAAATCAAGCAGGAAATAAAATTCTAGCAATTGGAACAATTTTTCGTGGTGGAAAATTTATGGATGCAATGCTCACAACACATATTACTTGTGATGGAGATGATGCAACATCATGTTTCATTAAGATGATAAACAAGAGCAAAAACAAACCACAACTCAGAGTAATTTTAACTGACGGAATAACTTTCGGAGGATTTAATGTAATTGATATACGCAAAATAAGTGAAAAAACAAACCTTCCAGTAATTTCAGTAGTAAGACACAAACCTCATTTTGACAAAATAAAAAAAGCAATTACCAATGTCGCTCATTGGGAACACAAATGGAACTTAATTGTAAAAGCAGGAGAATTACATGAAGCTATAATCACTAATAAAACTTTGAACAAACCAGATAATATTTTTTTTCAGTGCGCAGGAATCAGTCCAGCAAAAGCAGCGAAAGTTCTACAAATAACAACAATGCACGGAGTTATTCCGGAACCATTAAGAATGTCACATATCATTGGTTCAGGATTACAATTTGGCGAATCTAGAGGACATGCATGAAAATAAATTGGAAAAAAATCTGGTATTTTTTATGGAAAGATGATAGTTGGGAATCTCTTTTGGTCAGCGCAGCACTTGTTCTTATTATTGGAAAATTTATTTTACTTCCAGCATTAGGATTTATGTTGGGAACACAATTACCAATCGTCGCAGTAGTATCCAATTCAATGGATCATGACACAGGATTTAACACTTGGTGGGAAAACAACGCAGAGGAATATCAAAACTTCGATATTAACAAATCCGAATTCAAAGAATTCAAAATGAAAAATGGATTTAATCGAGGAGATGCGATTATAGTAGTAGGAAAAGATTTCAAAGAGTTAAAAGTCGGAGATATTATTATATTTCAAACAAATTCAAGATCAGAACCAATTATACATAGAATTATAGAAAAAGGAGATAATTGGGTAAGCACAAAAGGAGACAACAATCCAACTCAACTCAATTTTGAAAAACAAATACACAAAGATGATATACTTGGCGTTGCAAAAATCAAAATTCCATTTATTGGTTGGGTAAAAGTTGGATTTTTAATGTTATTGGGAAAAATATAATTTACGCAAAGTTTTTTAATGTAACGCAATATAACTCAGAAAATGGTTGCAGAGTTATTTAACAAAGACGGTTCAATTAAAATACCTACAAAATCCGTAAAACTGAAAGAGAAGACACATCGAGAAGAAAAAGGAAAGGGTGCAAGTACAAATCAAGAAAGCACAATGGCAACAGTAACTGCTGAGTGTGAGAAGTGTAATCATACTGAAGCTTATTGGTGGACAGAACAAACCCGTTCATCTGACGAACCAGAAACACAATTTTTCAGATGTACTAAATGTAAACACACTTGGAGAGAATATACTTAACTCTCCAAATTTATTTAAATTAAAACAATTCAAATAGCACATGGCCGAAGAAAATTCTGAAGAAAAGACAGTATTCAAGAGATATCCTTTCCAATTAGCCAAAGTTTCAGATTTATCTAAAGAAACTAAGAATGTTGCAATAATAGGGATTGTTCTAAGTAAAGACAGCGAGATTCAATCATTCATTATTGATGATAGCACAGGAAAAGTTAATGTAATCACAAACAACTCCACCGCTTTTGGAACTATCGAAGAAGGGAAAGTTGTCAGAGTATTAGGAAAAACTTGGGGCGAAGGCGAAGATATTGAAATTCAGTCAGATTTAATTCAAGATTTCTCAAAAATCGATTTTAATCTTTACAAGAAAACAATTTAAATCTCGAAGTTCTTAATTAAATAATGGGAATATTTACACGAGTTAATGTAATTCGACCAAATTACGGATTATTTGTACTTGTAGCAATTTTATTGGCAGCATATGCAGGAAATCTTTCTAGTGAATATGCAATTGCCCCAACATTTGGTGTTGCAAAGCCAGTATTAATTGGAATACTTGCAGCAGTAGCAACCATAATTGCAGTACTTATCGGTCTTTTCTCAACTCGGTTCTAAATTGAATAAATCTTTATAAATCACTACTAAGAGATTGTGAATTATGTTCACATTAAAATTAAACGATACAAAATTGCTAAATAACACAATCGGAACCATTGCAGAATTTATTACTGATGCAACTTTCAATATAACAAATGAAGGATTAAAATTAGTGGCAATGGATCCAGCAAATATTTCAATGGTTATTTTAACGATTTTACCTTCAGCATTTACAGAATATCAAGTAAATGAACCCTCAAAAATAACAATAAATCTTGACGGATTTCGTCAAGCACTACGAAGAGTAAGAGCTGGAGAGTCATTAACTCTAACTCATTCAAGCAACAAACTTAATGTAACAATTAAAGGTTCTTCAACAAAACGTTTTTCAATTCCATTATTAGAAGATGAGCAAGTCGAAAGAAAAGTTCCGGAACTTGACTTCAAAGTAACTATTGAAATGGATTCAAAAGAATTCAGAGATTTCATTGACGATGCAAGCATCGTAAGTGACGCAGTTGCATTGAAAGCAGCAGAGAATTTACTTCTTTTAACTGCAGGAGATACTGGAAGAAAAGTAGACATTGAATTAAAACAAGGATCGGATATTTTAGTAAGTATGAATATCAAAGAACCAGCAAGTTCAATTTACTCAGTGGAATATATGAAAAAGATGGCCAAAGCAGCATCTTTTGCAGACTCAGTTAAAGTAAATTTTTCTTCAGATTATCCACTAAGACTTGATTTCAAAGCATTAAACCAAGCACAAATGTCATTCATTCTAGCACCAAGAATTGAGAATAAATAATTAAATCGCAGGTTTTCCAAAATTAATTTGACCATGAGGTTCATAACCAATTACTTTTGAATCAGTATATTCCCAATCAAATATTGAAGTAAAATTTTCAGTTTCTATGTTAGGTAAATCTTTAGGAACTCTTGAAAGCTGTTTTCCTAAACCTTCGATATGATTTTCATAAATATGAGTATCACCTAGAAATCCAACTAATCGTCCCTCTCCAAATCCAGTCTCCTTGGCAAGCAAATGTAATAATAAACCATAACTTGCAATATTGAAAGGCAAACCGAGAGCAGTATCTACTGATCGCTGATTCCACATCAAATTTAATTTATCATCAGTGACTGTAACTTGGAAACCATAGTGACAAGGAGGTAGGGCCATCTCATCAACTTGATTCGGATTCCAAGCAGAAACAATCATACGACGATCATTTGGATTTGTTTTCAAAGCACCAATTAAATTTTCAAGTTGATCAATTCCTTTCTCAGAATAATCTTTATCAAAACCATCGTACTCCGCACCAAAATTTCTCCACTGATAACCATAGATTGGCCCAAGATCTCGCTCTTCAAACATTTTTTGTTGAGTTTCTTTATCATGCCCGTAAGGAACCTTTAACTGCCAACACCATTCATCCCAAATATGATTATTTCTATCCTGTAGCCATTTTTTGTCAGTCAAACCTTTAATGAAAAATTCAAGTTCAGATGCAATCAATCTAAGAGGAACACTCTTTGTAGTTAATAAAGGAAAACCAAGAGACATATCATGTTCAAAAGTCGCACCTGCAGTAGAATAAGTCGGAATTCCAGTTCTATTTTCTTTGTAGTCACCAGCAACCAAAATCTCTCGAACAATTGATAAATAAGATCTCATTTGAAAACTATAATTTCAAAATTTAAATAGATATAACCAATAAAATGAACAATTGCTTAAATAGAAAATTGAAGAAATTAAGTAGTGGAACGAGGAAAGCTGATAGTCATTGACGGAACTGACGGCGCAGGAAAAGAAACTCAAACCAAACTTTTGGAAGAAAGATTAAATGCAGAAGGAATCCACGTGATAAAATATTCCTTTCCAAATTATGATTCAATTTACGGGAAAATGATTTCTCAATATCTACAAGGAGATTTTGGAAAATCAACTGAAGTTCACCCAAAATTAGCTTCCATTCTTTATGCACTTGATCGAGGAATGGTTGCAGATGAAATGACGGGACACCTAGAAAGCGGACACTACATTTTGTGTGACAGATATATAGAATCAAATATTGCCTATCAGCAAGCAAAACTCCCAGAAAAAGAAAGGGAAGAATTCTTCAAGTGGTTAACTGATTTAGAACATAATGAACTAAGAGTTCCAGTATCTGATGCGGTTCTTTTCTTACGCGTACCTGTAGATATCTCAAGAACGAACATGGATAACCGAGAAGAACTTGATGGCCATGAAGAGAATCAAAATTATCAGCAAGAAGTCTTGAGAAGCTATGAAGCTCTGGCAAAAGATAGCGACAAATGGACCATAATCGATTGTACTAACAATGGAGAAATGTGTAGTCGAGAAGAGATTCACAAAGAAATTTATCAAGCAATCCAATAAGTTTTAATTATATTCTACCAATGGTTAACATGGTCAAAGCAGTAATTCGAGAAATAATTAAAGAAACTTCTGACATAAAAAGGTTAATTCTAGAATTGGACAAAAACATGCCTTTCAAAGCAGGCCAATTTGTAATGCTTAAAATTGATTCAGAGAGATTTGATAAACTTATTCCAACTCGCGCATATTCAATTGCAAATGCACCAAACGATAAGTTCGAAATACAAATCATCGCAAAAATAATTCCAGACAGTAAGTTCAGCCAGTATTTAGATCAACTTGAAGAGCACGAAGAGATCGAAGTTCAAGGCCCTTACGGACGTTTCACTCTTTCAGATAAAGACAAAATAAACGAAGTAACACTTCTTGGTGCTGGAACTGGCGTTGCACCACTGATCGGAATAATGGAATACGCACTACAGAAAAACATAAAATCACATTTAATTTATTGTGATAAAACTGATGAAGATCTAATCAATATAAAACAATTTGATGAACTGACTCAGAAAAACAAAATCACTTGCAAAATACTAACAACTCGAGACAAGAATTCAAAAAGAACCAAAGGACGGATAACACTAGAATATTTAAAAGAAAATCTTCCAACAAGAAAAGGATTGTTCTTTGTTTGTGGACCTCCAGAATATGTAAACAATGTCGTTGGATATTTGGAAGAATTAGGAATTGACAGCGACAATATCAAAACTGAAAGATATGGATAGAAATCATAAGATTCTAAATGAGCTTGAAAGACTTTACAAAGGCGGACCTTTCTTAAGTGGACGAACTCCCTTTGAAAGACTAATCGCAGTTATACTTTCGGCGCAATGCACAGACAAACAAGTAAATAAAGTTACAAAAGAACTCTTCAAAAAATATCGAACTCCAAAAGCATTTGCAAACGCAGATATTAAAGAATTGGAAAAATTAATTTACTCGACAGGATTCTATCGAGCAAAAGCTAGATATCTCAAAGAAACTTCTCAAATAATACTTGACCGATTCGGCGGAAAAGTGCCAGATGAGATGGAGGACTTACTCGAGCTTCGAGGAGTTGCAAGAAAAGTTGCAAATATTGTAATGTGGGAAGCACACAACACAATTTCAGGAATTCCAGTGGACACACATGTTAAGCGAGTTTCATATCGACTTGGACTAACTAAAAATACCGATCCAAATAAAATAGAACAAGATTTAATTAATATGTATCCCAAAGAAAAGTGGCCAAATGTTTCTTACATGCTAATCGAACATGGTCGAGCAGTTTGCGATGCAAGAAATCCCAACTGTAAGAACTGTTCATTTGATGACATTTGTCCAAAAACAGGCGTAAATAAATAAGTGCGGAAATGTTTAAATAGGAGTTCAGAAACAAAGATATATGGTACAGCGACGAAAGTCAAAAAAGGATATTACAAAATATGTAATCATTGGCATTGTTGTTTTAGTTCTTTTATTTTTAGTAATGAATGTTGATCCGACAGGCAAATTTAGAGATGCTCCAGGACAAAAAGAATTTATTGAAGAAGATTTTAGCCCGAGTGAGGGAATGCTTATGCAGGAAGAAGATGGCAGTTTTTTGTGTTATACTTTTGAATCAAGATTGACTGAAAGTTGCGTAGTAAAAGATTTGGATGACTTTGCTTTACCTGAGGAGCTGTGTAGTTGTTTCTCCGAAGAAAATTTTGGACCACCGGAAGAAGAACGTGAAGAAGAACCCTCTGAAGAACCATCTGAAGAACCATATTCTGAAAATATTTTCTAATACTTACTAACAATCTTTAAAAATATGATTCTAAACACTGATTATGGAAAATCAAAACGTAATCTCATTAGGACAAAAATCACCAGACTTTGAAACTGACACTTATGAAAATGGAGAATTCAAGAAATTCAAACTCTCCAACAATAACGGAAAATGGACGGTTCTATTTTTCTATCCTCTAGATTTTACATTCATTTGCCCAACTGAAATAAGAGCATTTGCAAAACATGAAAGCAAATTTAACGAACTTGGAGCACAGGTGATTGGCGCAAGTACAGATTCAGTACATTCACATAAAGCATGGTTCCAGCGAGATTTACCTGAAGTAAAATTTCCAATCATTGCAGACACAACCCACAAAGTTTCAAGAATATTTGGAGTTCTAAAAGAAGATGAAGGAATTGCATATCGTGGAACATTCATACTTGATCCTGAAGGAGTTCTAAGATATTCAGTAATTTCGGACTTAGATGTTGGACGATCAGTTGAAGAAACAATCAGAGTTCTAGAATCATTGAAGAACGGAGGACTTTGTCCTGTTGAGTGGAAACCTGGAGAAGAAACGCTTTAGGAACAACAACTTTTTTGTATATGCTAAGATAAATAATTATATAGTAAAGAAAGTAGGAAAACTAAATGTTTGCGGAGCATGCGGATTTAAATATAAAACAAAAACTTTAGCAAGTA
>LWDU01033716.1_pt1 | contig 14026 bp, 11 predicted proteins | sample 727161 | NCBI WGS metagenome assembly LWDU01 (sample SAMN04566230, study PRJNA314399) | hydrothermal vent metagenome | isolation source: deep sea hydrothermal plume seawater | place: Mexico: Gulf of California, Guaymas Basin | collected 2004-07-11 | reverse complement strand
AAAAATGCAAAAAATTCAAAACATGAAGGCCCAATTATGATTCATATAAAAACTAAAAAAGGAAAAGGTTATACATATGCTGAAAAAGCAAATGATCACTATCATGGAGTTTCAAAATTTAATATTCAAACTGGAATACAGGAAAAATCTAAAAGTAAAATACCCGCATATACAAAAGTATTTGCCAATACTCTTATTAAGCATGCTGAAAGAGACAGTAAAATAGTTGCCATTACAGCTGCAATGCCATCTGGAACTGGGTTAGATATTTTTGGAGAAAAATTTCCAAAAAGAATGTTTGATGTAGGCATAGCAGAACAACATGCTGTTACTTTTGCTGCGGGCCTAGCTACAGAAGGACTAAAACCTTATGCAGCAATTTATTCAACATTTTTACAAAGAGCATACGATCAAGTTGTTCATGATGTGGCTATCCAAAAGCTTCCAGTTAGATTTGCTATTGATAGAGCGGGACTAGTAGGAGCAGATGGGCCGACCCACGCTGGTTCATTTGATATTACTTACTTATCAACACTTCCAAATTTTGTTGTTATGGCTGCAAGTAACGAAGCAGAACTTGTTAGAATGATTAATACTTCAGTAGATATTAATGACAGACCAACAGCCTTTAGATACCCAAGAGGAACAGGCATAGGTATAGAATTGCCGACAATTGATGAAAAGCTGGAAATTGGCAAAGGAAAAGTAATTTTAGAGGGTAAAAAATTAGCAATTTTAAGTTTTGGCACAAGATTAAATGAATGCTTGATTGCAGCGGAAAATTTAAAAAAAAAAGGAATTAGTATTACAGTCATTGATGCAAGATTTGCCAAACCTTTAGATGAAAATTTAATATGGCAAATTGCTACTGACCACGAAGCAATTATTACAATTGAAGAAGGCTCAATTGGGGGATTTGGTTCACATGTATCTCACTTTTTATCAGAAAAAAATTTATTAGATAAAGATTTAAAATTTAGATCAATGTTACTTCCGGATACATTTATTGACCAAGATAAACCAGATATGATGTATAAAATAGCTGGACTAGATTCAAAATCAATTGAAGAAAAAGTTCTAGATACTCTTAATTCAAATATTGTTTTACAAAAACAAAAATAAATTTCTAACTACATTGCGCTTTATTCATTAGATAATGATCTAATAAAACGCAATATAACATAGCCTCACCAACTGGAACCGCTCGTATCCCAACGCAAGGATCATGTCTTCCCTTAACAGATATTGAAGTATTTTTACCAAATTTATCAATTGTTTTTCTGGCGTTTAGAATTGATGATGTAGGTTTAACGGCAAAAGAAACTATGATGTCTTGACCAGTTGAAATTCCTCCAAGAATTCCACCAGCATTATTTGAATTAAATTTTAATTTTTTTCCTTTTTGTGAAATTTCATCAGAGTTTTGTTCGCCACTTAATTGGGCAGAGTTCATGCCGGACCCAATGTTAACACCTTTTACAGCATTAATGCTCATCATAGCAGAAGCTATATCCATATCTAACTTTGAGTAAATAGGAGCGCCCAAACCTACAGGAACTCCTTTGGCTCTTACTTCTATTACTGCACCACAAGAAGAACCTGATTTTCTTACATTTAATAAATATTTCTCCCATAATTTTACAATTGATTTATCTGGACAAAAAAATGGATTTTTTCTGATTGTTTGATCATTCCATTTTTTTGTATCACAACCAAGAATTCCTAATTGAGTGACAGCACCAACAACTCTTAATTGCTTTCCAATTTTATTTTCTAATATTTTTTTGGCTATAGCACCAGCAGCCACTCTAGAAGCGGTTTCTCTAGCAGATTGTCTTCCTCCACCTCGATAATCTCTTATTCCATATTTTTTAAAATAAGTGAAGTCTGCATGACCAGGTCTAAATTTATTTTTAATTGTTTCGTAATCTCTTGATTTCATATCTTTATTGTAAATTATTAAAGAAATAGGTGTTCCTGTAGTTTTACCTTCAAATAATCCTGACAAAATTTGAACTTTATCATCTTCTTTACGTTGTGTAGTAAATTTTGACTGACCAGGTTTTCTTTTATTTAACTCTGACTGAATATCTTGTTCTTTTATATTGATATTGGGTGGGCATCCATCAACTATACAGCCTATTGCGGGGCCATGAGACTCCCCCCAAGTTGTGAAACGAAATATCTTTCCAAAAGTATTAAATGACATTAAGTATATTATATAGATTATTTTGTTAAAATTATGAATCAAAAAAACTCATTGGAGCTTAATAGTTGTTTTTTGGATCTAAATGATCCAATTGAATTGTTTAAAGTGTGGATACAAGAGGCAAAAGAAACTGAGCCAAACAACCATAATGCCTTTGCTTTGGCAACAGCAGACAAGAATGGAGTTTCTTCTGTAAGAATGATTTTATTAAAAGATTATAGTAAAAATGGTTTTGTATTTTATACAAATTTAGAAAGTCCAAAGAGTAAAGTAATCCAAGAAAACCCAAATGCAGCAATGTGTTTTCATTGGAAAAGTTTATTAAGACAAGTAAGAGTAAGTGGTTTAATTTCAAAAATTAAAGATGAAGTAGCGGATAGTTACTACAGCACCAGGAGTTACATTAGTAAAATTAGTGCATGGGCATCCAAACAAAGTTCTGTACTTAAAGATAGAGATCAACTTATGAGATCTATAGAGTTATATAAAAAAAAATATAAAGAAAAAGTTCCACGACCTGATCATTGGTCTGGATGGAATCTTTTGCCATCCAGTATTGAGTTTTGGTTAAATGGAAATAATAGAATCCATGAAAGGCTTTTGTATATTAAGAAACAAGACGAAACATGGAGTCGATCTATATTAAGTCCTTAAAAATTTCTTTCAAGACTAAAAGAGGTAAGATTTTCTAAAATTTTTTTTTCGCTAGTTTCTTTGAATATACTTAGTGAATTTGATGCAAGATTAATAAAGTGTTCTGCTTTTTTATAACATTGATTTATTATTTTATATTTTGAAATTAAATCTAGTGTAAATTTAAGATCATTTTCTAATTTTATATCTTTTTTAAAAATATTTTTTAATTTTTCTTTCTCTATACTTGTTACTTGTTGAAATAATAAAATTACAGGCAGAGTAATTTTTCCTTCATGCAATTTGAAAAGTAAGTCCTAAATTTTTTCCATAAAACTCTAAAGCTTCTTTTTCTTTGTTTTCTTTGTCAGATAGAATAGCACCTACTTTAGTGGCAGCAGAAAAAAGAACTGCTGTTTTTGAAGATATTATTTGCAAGTAAGTTTCTTCGAGCATATCAGTTTCACCTTTATGTTGTAATTGGAGAATTTCACCTTGAGCAATTTTTGAAGATGTTGATGATAACAATTTTAATACTTCCAAGTTTCCATCTTCAACTATCATTTCAAAACAACGGCTTAATAAATAGTCACCAACTAAAATTGATGATTGATTACCCCAGATTGAGTTAGTAGTTTTTTTTCCTCTACGGGTTTCACTAAAATCAATTACATCGTCATGCATTAAGGTTGCTCCATGTATTAATTCAACACATGCAGCTAAATTTATATCTCTCCCACCTTTTGAATAACCACATAATTTTGCACAACCAAGAGTTAATAGAGCTCTTAATCTTTTACCTCCAGTTTGAACATGATAGTCTGTCATTTCCTGGACTAAGCTAACATCACTATTAAGCATAGTTTTAATTTTTTCTTCAACTAAAACTAATTTTTCTTCAACAGAATTTTTAAGGTCAAAATAAGAATTATTTATTTGATTTTTAAGATGAACAACTGTTCCCATAAATTTAAGTTAATATAATTAACGGTTATTTATTACTTATCAATTGACGCACCTAAATCTTCAACTATAAGTAGACTTTATATTAAATCAAAAATTCTATAAGGAGTGTTAATGTTCTCATTTTTTAAAAAAAAAAAAATAATTCCCCACATAAGGCTTAATGGGGTTATAGGAAATGTAGGTAAATTTAAGCAGGGAATTGATTTTTCTGGACAAGAAGAAATAATAAAAAAAGCCTTTTCTTTAAAAAAAGCCAGTGCAATAGCTATAACAATTAATTCTCCAGGTGGCTCTCCAGTTCAATCACATTTAATTTATAAATTTATTAGAGAATTAGCAAAAAAAAATAAAAAAAAAGTATTAGTATTTGCCGAAGATGTTGCCGCTTCTGGAGGTTATTTAATTGCCTGCGCAGGTGATGAAATATACGCAAACTCTAGCTCAATCGTTGGTTCAATTGGAGTAATTTATTCTTCATTTGGTTTTAAAGATTTAATAAAAAAAATTGGAGTAGAAAGAAGAGTGCATACTGCAGGGAAAAATAAGAGTACTTTAGATCCATTTCTTGAAGAAAAGAATGAAGATATTGAAAGACTTAAAAATATTCAGCTAGACCTTCATCAAGATTTTATAAAAGTAGTTGAAGACAGCAGAGGCTCTAAACTTAAAAAAAGTTCTGGTATTGAATTATTTTCTGGTGAATTTTGGGCGGGCAGCAAAGCAAAAGAATTAGGTCTAATTGATGGTATTGGTAATGCTGATCAAATTTTAAGAGAAAAATTTGGAGAAGATGTTGTAATTAAAAAATTTGAAAAATCTAAAGGTTGGTTAAGTAAAAAACTTTCATCTTCTGGAATTCAAATGGATCAACTTGTAAATATTTTAGAAGAAAGATCTATCTGGCAAAGATATGGTTTCTAAAAAAAAAAAATTACCAAACCTAAATTTCAATCTTTTCAAGATACAATTTTGAATCTTCAAAAATACTGGAGCAAACAAGGTTGTGTTATTTTACAACCTTACGATATGGAAGTTGGAGCTGGAACTTTTCATCCTGCAACGACATTGAGATCTTTAGGACCCAAATCATGGAAAGCTGCTTATGTTCAGCCGTCACGAAGACCAACAGATGGAAGATATGGTGACAATCCAAATAGACTTCAACATTATTATCAATTTCAAGTTTTAATTAAACCTTCGCCAAAAGATATAAAAAAACTTTATTTAAATAGCTTAAAAGCAATAGAAATAAAACACACAGAACATGACATAAGATTTGTTGAAGATGATTGGGAAAGTCCAACACTTGGAGCAGCAGGTCTTGGTTGGGAGGTCTGGTGCGATGGAATGGAAATAACTCAATTTACATATTTTCAACAAATGGCAGGAATAGAATGCAAACCAGTTTCAGTAGAACTTACTTATGGTCTTGAAAGAATTTGCATGTTCACTCAACAAAAAAAAAATGTATTTGATTTATCTTGGAATGATGAAGGTGTAAAATATAGAGAAGTGTTTTATCAAGCAGAAAAAGAATTTTCAGCATATAATTTTGAGCATGCTAACACCAAAAATTTATTTAAAATATTTAATATGCTAGAACTAGAAAGTAAGTCGTTATTAGAAAAAAATTTATCATTACCAGCTTATGATCAATGTTTAAAAGCTAGTCATATTTTTAATATATTAGATGCTCGAGGAGTTATTAGTGTGGCCCAAAGAGCTGAATATATTTCAAGAATAAGAGAAATGACAAAAGGTGTTGGTGAAATTTGGTTAAAAAGCCAAACATAGCAATGTCAGAGTTTTTTTTAGAACTTTTTAGTGAAGAAATTCCCTCTAATTTGCAAAAAAATACTAGGGAAAAACTTTTTCAAGGTTTTCAAAATTTTTTTGAAAAAGAAAATATTGTTTTTTCTAAAAAAAGTTTTTCTTTTTCAACGCCGAATAGACTTATAATTTTATTTGATGGATTAAAAAAAGAAGTAATTAAAAAAGCTGAAGAAATAAGAGGCCCCAATATTAATGCACCAGAAAAAGCCTTAGATGGGTTTTTAAGATCTCACAGTATAGGAAAAGAAGAAATTTATAAAAAAAATATAGATAAGGGAGAATTTTATTTTTATAAAAAAGCAGAAAAAAAAATTAAGACGATTGATTTATTAGTAGAAAATATTCCACAAATACTTGAAAAAATACCCTGGAAAAAATCAATGAAATGGGGTGAATTTGATCTTAAATGGGGAAGACCGCTGAAATCAATGTTGGCAGTATTTGATAATACAACTCTAGAATTTACCTATCATCACCTTAAAAGCTCTAATTCAACTTTTGTTGATAAAGAGTTCGAAGAAAAAAATAAAATTTTTAAGAATTTTAAATCTTATAAAAATTATTTTAAAAAAACTGGAATTATTATTGATCAAAATTTGAGAAAACAGCTTATTGAAAAAGTACTTAAAAAAAATGCTACGCGCAAAAATCTTGTAATCGAAATTGATAATAATCTTTTAGAGGAAATTACAAATTTAGTAGAACAACCTAATATTTTAACTTGTAAATTTGATCCAAAATTTTTGAATATGCCAAAGGAAATATTGGTAATCACAATGAAGCATCACCAAAAATATTTTCCTACATTTGACAATAAGGGACGTATTACAAATCAATTTTTAGTAGTAGCAAATAATAAAGATACCAAAGGTTTTATTAAATCAGGAAATGAAAGAGTGATTGAAGCAAGATTGAGTGACGCTCAATTTTTTTGGGAAAAAAATAAATCTCAAAATCTTGTTAAGCAAATTGCAAAACTTAAAACAATGAATTATTTTAAGGGACTTGGATCTTATTTTGATAAAATCCAAAGAATGAGAAAACTTGGAGGAATTATTTCTGATGAATTGTTAATAAGCAAAGAAAAAGTTGAATTATCAAGCTCTATTTGTAAAGTTGATTTAATTTCTGATCTAGTAGGAGAATTTCCTGAGCTTCAAGGAATCGTTGGCGGATATTTTGCTGAGTTTCAAGGTTTTGATAAAGATGTTTGTTTAGCAATTAAAGAACATTATTTACCTCTTGGTCTAGATAGCAAGTTACCGAAAAAACTACTTAGTATTACATTGGGTTTATCAGATAAATTAGATACATTAGTTGGATTTTTTGGCATTGATCATAAGCCTACCAGCTCAAAGGATCCTTATGCATTAAGAAGGGCAGCTCTTGGATTAATTAGATTATTAATTGAAAATAATAAAGAACTTAAAATAAAAGATTTAATAAATTATTCTATAGTACTTTATCAAAAACAATCTTTTCAATTCACAAATAAATCAACCCAAAAAGAATTAGTAGATTTTTTAATGGATCGTTTTAAATACTATATGAAAGAAAAAAATATTAGATTAGATATTATTGATGCTAGTTTAAATTCTTTTAGTATTGATAAAATAACAAAATTATACAAAAAATCATTTACATTAAACAAATTTATAAACACAGAAATTGGAAGTAACATTATTTCGAGTTACAAAAGAGCATCTAATATTTTAGAAAATGAATTACAAAATAACGAATTAGAACTTTCTATAAATACCGATCCTGGACTTTTTAAAAATAATTATGAAAAAAACTTATATAAAAAAGTTTATCAAATGAGGAAATATTTTGATAGTATAAATAAAGATGAAAATTATGAATTAACTCTAGAAAAGTTGTCAGAATCAAAGCGGGTTATTTTTGAGTTTTTTGACAATGTAAAAGTTAACGATGAAGATAAAACAATTAAAAAAAATCGATTGGAACTTATACAAATGTTATGTAAAACCTTCGATAATTATATAACTTTTTCAAGTATTGGAAATTTGTAGTGAACAAATTAATTTTAAATTTTAAATTTAAAAAATCTAAAAAGATTAAAAATCTTAAAAATCTTTTAGGAGGAAAAGGAGCCAATCTTTCAGAAATGGGAAAAATAGGCCTTTCCGTTCCTCCTGGATTTACAATTTCCACAAAAGTTTGTGATTTGTTTTACAAAAATAAAAAAAAACTAAATGCAAAAATAGTTCAAAATATTAAGAAAGAACTTAAGGTTATTGAAAAAGAAACTGGTAAAAAATTTGGTGATTTAAAAAATCCACTTTTAATCTCTGTTAGATCTGGCGCAAGAGTATCAATGCCAGGTATGATGGATACAATTTTAAATCTCGGCCTTAATGACAAAACAGTATTAGCTTTAGCAAACAAAACTTCTAATACTAGATTTGCTACAGACAGCTATAGAAGATTTATTCAGATGTATAGCAGTGTAGTTATGGGTATTGAAAGTTATAATTTTGAAGAATTAATTGAAAATTATAAGCTCACTAAAGGTGTGCTGTTAGATACAGAGTTAGATGAAAATGATTGGAATGGATTAATACAGGATTTTAAAAGAGTAGTTAGAGAAAAAACAAATAAAGAATTTCCACAAAATGTTTTTGATCAATTATTTGGAGCAATTAGTGCAGTATTTTTATCTTGGGAAAGTAAAAGAGCTAAAGTTTATAGAAAATTAAATCAAATTCCTTCAGATTGGGGAACAGCAGTTAACGTTCAATCAATGGTTTTTGGAAATATGGGTAATGATTGCTCAACTGGAGTAGTTTTTACTAGAAACCCATCTGATGGAACTAATGAGATTTATGGAGAATATTTAATTAATGCTCAAGGAGAAGATGTTGTAGCTGGAACGAGAACACCTCAATATATCACTAAAAAAGCAAGAAAAGATTCAGGAACAAAAACAAAATCAATGGAAGAGATTATGCCGAAAGCATTCATTCAATTAAAAAAAAATTTAAATATTTTAGAAAGACATTACAAAGATATGCAAGATGTTGAGTTTACTGTAGAGAATAAAAAATTATGGATGTTGCAGACTCGATCTGGAAAAAGGACGGCAAAATCATCAGTTAAAATAGCAGTAGACATGGTTAAAGAAAAATTAATATCAAAAAAAGAAGCAATATTAAGAATTGATCCGAATTCATTAGATGCTTTACTTCACCCTACTCTTGATGAAAAAAGTGAAATTAAAGTAATTGCCAAAGGTTTACCTGCTTCACCCGGAGCCGCAAGTGGCAAGGTAGCTTTTTCATCTGAAGAAGTAGAAAGACTTAATAACATGATGCAAGATACTATTTTAGTAAGAGTTGAAACATCTCCAGAAGATATTCATGGCATGCATTTAGCCAAAGGAATTTTAACAGCAAGAGGAGGCATGACAAGTCATGCGGCTGTAGTTGCTAGAGGCATGGGTAGACCATGTGTTTCAGGCTCGAGTGAAATTCATGTTAACTATGGAAACAAAACTTTTAAAACAGCAAACTTAGAAATTAAAGAAGGCGATATTATTACAATTGATGGCTCAACAGGTAGAATTATCTTAGGCGAAGTTTCGACTATAAAACCAGAGATATCTGGAGATTTTTTAAAATTAATGAATTGGGCAGATGGATTTAGAAAATTAAAAATTAGAACAAACGCAGAGACGCCGCTTGACACGAAAGTAGGAAGAGATTTTGGAGCTGAAGGCATTGGCCTATGTAGAACAGAGCACATGTTTTTTGATGAAGATAGAATTTTATCAGTTAGGGAAATGATTTTATCAAAAACAAGAAACGACAGAAATAAAGCGTTGAATAAACTTTTACCTCATCAAAAAAACGATTTTATTGAAATATTTAAAATTATGAATGGTTTGCCTGTTACTGTTAGATTATTGGATCCACCACTACACGAGTTTCTCCCAAAAAATGAAAAAGAGATTAATGATGTATCAAAAGCTTTAGATCTACCCATTAAAGAAATTGAGTTTAGAATTAATGAATTACATGAGCATAATCCTATGCTAGGTCATAGAGGATGTAGATTAGGAATTTCTTTTCCTGAAATTTATGAAATGCAATGTAAGGCAATATTTGAAGCTTTAGTTGAGTGTAAAAATAAAAAGTATAAATCAATTATTCCTGAAATTATGATTCCTTTAGTTTCAACAGAGGGTGAAATTAAAATTATGAAAGATTTAGTTTTACGAATAGCCAATAAAGTGCAAAAAGATAAAAAGGTAAAAATTGATTATTTAGTTGGTACAATGATTGAATTACCTAGGGCAGCCCTTAAAGCAAAGGATATTGCAAAACATGCTGATTTTTTTAGTTTTGGAACGAATGATTTAACTCAAACAACATTTGGTATAAGTAGAGACGATTCTGGAAAGTTTTTAAACGATTATATTGAGAACAAAATTTTTGATATTGATCCATTTATTTCAATTGATGAAGGTGTCGGAGAGTTAATTAAAATAGCTACAATTAATGGAAAAAAACAAAACAAAAATATTAAATTAGGAATTTGTGGGGAGCACGGTGGAGATCCTAAAAGTATAAAATTTTGCTCTCAAATAGGTTTAAATTACGTATCTTGCTCACCCTATAGAGTTCCTGTAGCGAGACTTGCTGCAGCTCAAGCTCAATTAAATAAAAAAAATCAATAAATTACCTCTTAAACTTGACCAATTAATATAAAGTCCGATAGATTGCTCGGATGGGTAAATTATATTCAGGAGCAGAAATCGTATTTAAATGTCTAGAAGATCAAAAAGTAGAATATATTTTTGGTTATCCTGGTGGTGCGGTACTTCCAATATATGATGAACTTAAAAATCATTCATCTATCAAACATATTTTAGTTAGACATGAACAAGGAGCAGGTCATGCGGCAGAAGGTTATGCAAGGTCATCATGCAAGCCAGGAGTTGTACTAGTTACTTCAGGTCCTGGTGTCACTAATGTTGTTACAGCATTAACGGATGCGTATATGGACTCTGTTCCTTTAGTTTGTATTTCTGGGCAGGTTCCAACTCACTTAATCGGCACAGATGCTTTTCAAGAATGCGATACAACAGGTATCACTAGACCATGTACAAAACATAATTGGTTAGTTAAAGATCCAAAAGATCTTTCAAAAATTATTCATGAAGCGTTTAAAGTTGCAACAACTGGAAGACCTGGTCCTGTGTTGGTTGATATTCCAAAAGATATTCAGTTTGCAAAAGCAAAATATTTTCCACCAAAAAAAGAAAAAAAAATAAATGGAAAATTACTTACCAAATTTAGTCAAAAAGATGTTGATCAATTAATTGACTTAATGAGTAAAGCAAAAAAACCAGTTTTTTATACTGGTGGTGGTGTAATAAATTCAGGACCAAAAGCTAGCCAGCTGTTAAGACAGCTAGTAAACTTAACTGGATTCCCAATTACATCTACCCTGCAAGGACTTGGGGCTTTTCCAGGAGATGACAACCAGTTTATAGGAATGCTAGGTATGCATGGCACTTATGAAGCAAATAATGCAATGCATGATTGTGATTTGCTAATTAATATTGGAGCTCGATTTGATGATCGTATCACAGGTAAAATTGATGAGTTTTCTCCAAGGTCTAAAAAAGTTCATATTGATATTGACCCTTCTTCAATAAATAAAATCATAAAAGTAGATTTGTCTATTGTTGGTGATGTTGCTGAAGTTATTAGTTCAACCATAAAAAGTTTAAAAAAGAAAAATTTAAATTTAGAAAAATCTAATAAACAAAAAATTTCAAAGTGGTGGGAACAAATTCAAAAATGGAGAACAAAAAAATCCTTAGATTTTATTAATAGTGATAAGCTTATAAAGCCACAACATGCTGTTCAAAGACTTTATGAATTAACAAAAAATCAGGATACTTATATTACAACTGAAGTTGGACAGCACCAGATGTGGGCTGCTCAACATTATAAATTCAATAAACCAAATAGATGGATGACCTCGGGCGGTCTTGGGACAATGGGATATGGATTACCAGCTGCAGTTGGAGTTCAGGTAGCACATCCTAAAAAATTAGTAATTGATATAGCGGGCGAAGCTTCAGTTTTAATGACGATTCAGGAAATGTCTACCGCTGTACAATATAATTTACCAATTAAAATATTTATTATAAATAATAAATACATGGGAATGGTTAGACAATGGCAGGAATTACTCCATGAAAAAAATTATTCAGAAAGCTATTCAGCCGCATTACCAGATTTTGTTAAGCTTGCAGAAGCTTATGGATGTGTTGGAATAAGAGCAAAAACACCTAATGAATTGGATGAAAAAATTGAAGAGATGATTAATAGTGACAAACCTGTGATTTTTGATTGCCAGGTAGATCCCCATGAAAATTGTTTTCCAATGATACCATCGGGAAAACCTCACAATCAGATGCTTTTAGGTCCAAAGGACCAGAAAGATAATAAAATAACAAGCAAAGGGAAAGCATTAGTTTAAAATGGTAAAATCTAAATCAGCTTATAGTACACCAAGCAAACAAGGAAAATTAGATACCCATATTATTGTAGTTTGGGTTGATAATGAATCAGGAGTGCTTGCTAGAGTTGTTGGGCTTTTTTCAGGAAGAGGTTATAATATTGAGTCATTAGCAGTAGCGGAAATTGATTCTAAACAAAACCTTTCAAGAATAACAATTGTTACTACTGGTACTCCTCAAGTTATTGAACAGATTAAATTACAGTTAAAAAAATTAGTTCCTGTTCATAAAGTTGCTGATTTTAAAAGAGAAGATAAAAAAGTAATATTTAAAGAAATGGCTTTATTAAAAATTGTAGCAAATTCAACCAAAATGACAAAAGCTTTTAAAGCTTGTAAAAAATTTAATGCGGTTATATTAGATAAGACAAATAAATCTGTAGTAATTCAAATTACTGCTCTAAGGAGAGATATTGATAAAGTAACAAAAAATTTAAAACCACTTGGCCTTGTTAGCGCCTCAAGAACAGGAGCGGTTGCTATGACAAGAGGTGCGGAAGTATTTAAATAAATAAGGAGAAAATTATGAAAATGTTTTATGAAAAAGATGCAGACGTTAATTTAATCAAGAATAAAAAAATAGCTATCTTTGGCTACGGAAGTCAAGGACATGCACATGCTCTTAATTTAAAAGATAGTGGAGTAAAAGAGGTAGTTGTAGCACTTAGAGATGGCTCACAAAGTAAAGTGAAAGCTGAATCAAAAGGATTAAAAGTAATGAATTTATCTGATGCCGCAGATTGGGCTGAAGTTGCAATGATATTAACGCCAGATGAATTACAAGCAACAATTTATAAGAATCATATTGAACAAAGAATTAAAGAAGGAACAAGTATAGCATTTGCTCATGGTCTTAATATTCATTACGATCTTATTAAAGCAAGAAAAGATTTAGATGTATTTATGGTTGCTCCAAAAGGACCAGGTCATTTAGTTAGAAGCGAATATGAAAAGGGTGGTGGAGTCCCATGTCTATTTGCGGTTCATCAAAATGGCTCAGGAAAAGCAAGAGATCTTGCTTTGTCATATGCATCTGCAATAGGCGGAGGAAAATCTGGAATAATTGAAACGACATTTAAAGATGAAGTTGAAACGGATTTATTTGGAGAGCAAGCAGTTTTATGTGGAGGATTAGTTGAATTAATTAAAAATGGTTATGAAACTTTAGTTGAAGCAGGTTATGAACCTGAAATGGCTTACTTCGAGTGTTTACATGAAGTGAAATTAATAGTTGATTTAATTTATGAGGGTGGAATAGCAAATATGAATTATTCTATTTCAAATACAGCTGAATATGGACAGTATGTTTCTGGACCAAGAATTATAAAAAAAGAAGAAACAAAGAAAAGAATGAAAGAAGTATTAACCGATATTCAATCTGGGAAGTTTACCAAACAGTGGATGGATGAGTGTAAAAATGGTCAGAAAAACTTCTTAAAAACAAGAAAAGATTTAGCTGATCATTCGATTGAAAAAGTTGGTACCAAGTTAAGAGATATGATGCCATGGATTGGCAAGAAGAAATTGGTAGATAGCGATAAAAGTTAAAAAACACCTTTTTATTACAAAAATTAACAAATTATTTTACAATCTCCATTATAGATTGTATTATATTTTTTCTAAAAATTATTAGTTATGGGAGATAAAAATAGAGTCTACATTTTTGATACTACAATGCGTGATGGTGAACAATCTCCAGGAGCATCAATGAGCTTTGAAGAAAAAATACAAATTTCTAGAGTTTTTGATGAAATGGGAATTGATATAATTGAAGCAGGATTTCCAATAGCATCGCCAGGAGATTTTGAAGCTGTAAAAGCAATAAGTAAA
>LWDU01000479.1_pt1 | contig 14026 bp, 8 predicted proteins | sample 727161 | NCBI WGS metagenome assembly LWDU01 (sample SAMN04566230, study PRJNA314399) | hydrothermal vent metagenome | isolation source: deep sea hydrothermal plume seawater | place: Mexico: Gulf of California, Guaymas Basin | collected 2004-07-11 | reverse complement strand
AAGTTTCCGTTGAGTTTGTCGTTTGTAGCCTCATTTACAGAGCCCTGAGAAAATGATGTAAACTCTGCATCTCCATCACAGTAACTACTAACATTAACACCATTAAAAAATGCATATACTTGAGTTTTAGGTTTCAACATCTCAGCCTTGAAACTAATAGTACGACTTCGCATAAATGGTATAATATTAACTTCGACAACTTTAGAACCTTTATCTACAGTTGTTGTTGAAGGAACCGCACGTGTCACCAGTCCACTACGTGTTTGTCTAGTAGTTTGCGTCCCGGTAATCGTAGTTGTAACAGGAATTTTTTCCTGAATTGGTGGTTGTGGAAAGCTGGGTATTCCTGTCCTCGTTCCCCCGAAAATACCGATATCAATATTAATCGGAATACTACCAATTCCAGGCCACATTCCTGTTGGTATCTGATATTCGCTACCACTTCCAGTCGGATGAAAACCGTTCTTATCAGTGAATCCGATAGCTCCCGCGGGGAGAACAATTGTTTCAGGCGTTGGTTTGGGTGCCGGTATTATATATTCTTCCGACGGCTTAGTCGGCTGCGAAGGCGGAACCGGGTCAGTTTTGACAACTACCGGTCCTGGAGGAGGACTTGGTTTTGACGGTGCCGGGTTCGGGATTGGTGCTGTCGACACTGGCGGAGAGGCCGGCTTACTCCATTCCGGTGAAGTTGATGATGAACCAAGAATCTCTGTTCCTGTCCAAGTGGTTTGCCAGCCATTCCATACTGTACCCAGAATACCATTCTGTTGTGCTGATGCAACCAACTGGTTATAGTGTGCATCATTATTAATGATAACCGCAGGCCGGATCTTAGTTTCTTTCCATTCGTCAGACGATGGAGAGAGTTTCATTGTTCCTTCCCAACTTACGATATTATATGGATTAACCCACTCAGCATACGATGATCGTGTTTGATCAATCAACACAGCATGTTCATATGGAAGAATACATATATCTTCGACTGAAGTTACCTTACCAGTATCGGAAGGATTTCTAATAAGCCCTATATTGTCTTCAACAAATTTAGGTCGAAGAACACCGAGCTCTTTATCTATTGCAACAGCGTAATCTGGATGTTCAACATTAGCCATATTGTGGCCATAGAATCCATCAACAATAAAGCCGTTTTTGAATCGTGACGCTCCATTTCCATCAAACAATTCTGTATCAGCAGTAGATTGCTCAATAAGAGAAAGTGATGTATAATACTCTAGTGTTTTAATTCGCTTTTCAAGTTTTCCGATATCTCTCATAGTATATCGTCTGTTATCAAACATATCTAACCCGATTGCATCAACGCTAAATACAAATGGCGGAATATCTATTTGATATAAGACCATCGAACCCTCAACGTTTTTTGGAATCTCAGGGTTTAACGCTGGGACACCAGTAACTGTACCGAATTCACCGGATGCTGTGATATATAATTTATCAATTCTTCCAAGCCAGTGTGACATTGCTGCTGTTGTTAATGTGTTATTTCTAGGCGTATCACCACCAACAAATCCATTGACCGTCATTGTAGGTCTAAAATCAATACAATCTCTTAATTCCAATTGTCCCTTTATAGAATTAATCGACGGAATACTCATATACTTGTGAATTTCGTCGTAGTCCTCAGGCACTAAATCAGGATTGTAATAAGAATCAGCAGTGAAGTAATCACCAACACCATGCTGAAAATAATCTATTAATATTGTTAATTCACCATCAGCAATGGTCTCACCTGGCCTGACAATAAGTTTTGACAGGTCATAAAAATTATCTCGTTGTCCAGGATCTAATAGGAATTTGTGTGTAATATCGATACCATCTACATTGATAACAGATCTAACTGCTGCAACATCGGCGTATCCTAAATTATATGAGGATGAACCATCTGCTACTATTGGAAGTACGGCTGCGTTAGGACTTTGTTCTTCTAGATATGTTTTTGATCTTAGCCTATTTGTGGCAAATGATCCAAACTTATTCACTGTGTAAATTACGTCTATACGATCGCCTGGAGTTAATCCACTGAAAGTAAGAGCTCCTTCGCCTACATTTGAACTAGGCGCTTTGTGACTAGGTACACCATCATTGATTGATGTAATAATATCATATACGTTATCTAGTACTCCACCACTAATAGATATAGCAGCAGTTCCTTCAGCCGTTACTGTGGCCCATCCTGTTTGTCTAACTTGATATCCGTCAATTTCAACATGTCGAACTACATCACGTGGAAGTTGAAAAATAAGAGAATTTAATCTAGTTTCATGCCTAACTCCTGAAACAGCTTGAAGTCCATCGACACCGAGTATTCCAAAGAATTTACCACTTTGTCTAATTGATCTTACATCATTAAAATTAGTAGTTGTTACAATATCAAATAGAAACACTTTATAGTAATCAGCTGCATCGTCCTCGACAAATTCAATTTCTCTTATTCTTGCTGTTCCAATCACTCCAGTGCTGTCATTAGTAGTATTAGTCTTTAACTCGATAGTAGTATAATTGTCAATATCAGGCAAACCAAGTGCAGTTGATGCTTGAATTTCAATAAAGTTTCCATAGTCATTAACAATCAACGTGCTGACTTCGTCTCGATCAGCCTCAGATCTAGGCTTGTCGATCTCAACGTTACTAACATCTGAATGAGCTATTCTAAATCCATCAACATAAGCATCTGAAGGTTCAATGGATATATTTACTTTATTATATTCACCACCATCTTCTACTCTGCGATAACCATTATTACGGCCATTGTCCAAATGTTCTGTAAGGTCTATTTGATAAGGTGTTACTGAGTAATTGCCAGATTCATCATATGTTCGTCTAGCCAACCGTTTAGAAAGTTCAGTTTGTCCTTTCTCTTGTTCGCCACTTACTGCATCTGTTTCAACTGCACCACCATACACTTTAAGAAATACAATCTTGTCTTTGTATGTCTCATCACCTTCAGATAATACTGTATCATAGTTATCTTTAACTAATGTTAGAGTGATGGCATGTCGATGGGCACCAGGAGCAGACTCATTAGGTGCGCCAGACGCATTATCAAGCAGACTAAAGTCATCTTGACTAGTTACAATTGATTCGACAACTGACAATCCAACTTGATAAGAAGGATATGGATTATATTTTGCTAGAATTAATGATTGGGCTTCAACATAAACGAAATTGCCGGCTACGAAATAAACACCTTCTTCTAAATCTACCTTTGACCCTTTCCCGATGGTATCTGGAATACCGTCCGGATCTACAAACTGGGCAGATACTCCATCCCCAATTTTTCCTGCTCTAGGAATAAGGCCAGGACTACCGTCTGGCATTTCGCCTATAGGTTGTCCGGACGACACAATAAGTTCGTTATGAGCAAACTGGCCTACTTCGTGATTTTCACCACCGTTTTCAATGTACTGAATATACAGAGTGATCGGTTCATCACCATCAAAATCTTCAGAAGGACCAGCCGGAATGGCTTCCAACACTTTAGCAACAACTTGATTAGTACTGTTCGCTGTTCCATAGATTGTGGTACCAACAAACTCTTCCAAATAGTTCCTAGTTACATAATCTGCACCATTGTGTGTAAATGTATCTACTAACTTAATATAATCATAGTCGAAATTTGTTGACCAATGTCCATCAATAACACGGTCACCGTCCCTGAATGCATACTGTCCATGGCGATCGATCTGTGCCTGTATGGCGGTTTGCATCTGTGTAAGCTCACGAGCTTGTACGGAATATCCCGGCCTAAACAATATGCGTTGAAAACCTTTTTTCTCATCATAATCGTCATGATACGGCGCGATATTGTAATTTTTGATAGTTGTTGTAGTCATTTAGTTAATACCTATTTAGGTTGTTGATTACTAGTATTATTATTTATATGTAATACTACATTTCAATTATGAGTTTTATATCTTCGATTTGTGTTACTGACCGATTGATAGGATCGCGATTTTCTAAGAAGATCATCTGACCACTATTGTTTTCTACCTCACTATCAGCTTGGTCAACGAGATCTGTTAACACTTCACTGGTACCACTCGGTCCAGAAGAATATGCTGCATTTTCACCATCCTGAAAAATACCATATCCAGTTTTTGCATTCTGATTATAGTATATTATGTGGTTGGCCGTATCGATCTGTACAATATACGCTTTCGCTAAACTATTCGATCCTTCAATGACGTCATCAGCTGAAAATTGTGTTTCATCACCAGATGTGAAACGTAAACCTCTAGTTGTGCGTAGCGTGGCTGATGTAGCAATATCGGTTGTTCCAAAGTCATGTGGATTTTTTATCAGCGTAACCTGACGGAAATCGTTACCAACCGTAAAGTCACCACCAACAACACCTTCAAGTTGAGTGTTAAGTGACACATAGAATCCACCAAGTTCACTAACTGGATCAACACCATGACCGGAGTCAGGTGTTATTACTGCTCTAGCAGTGGCATCTGCACCGCCTCCACCTGATATCACGACATCAGCAATTGAGTAACCCGTTCCGGCGGTAGTCATTATGACTTCTTTGACAGTATGATTATCAACATCAAAAATAGCTGTTGCTGTGGCACCAGACCCATCACCCGTAATAGTAACGTCAGGCGCACTAGTATAACTGTCACCACCTGCAGTAACAACATATCTTTCTATTCCTCTTAATGTTGCTGAAGCAGCAGACGATATTTGTGATTGTTGCTGTGCATAGTTTACGTCAGTATCATCAAGTATATCTGTTACTTGTAATGTTTTTACTGGCATATACGCATTTGTTAAGAATTTCTCAGAATCACCAGCTGTCAGCGTATACATGTACTTCCATACGTACCCATCACCTAATGTGAACGGATCAGTTCCAATAGTTACTGGCTGTGAGGTTGAAGCTTCTCCCGTTGAGCTAATGCATTTGTAAACTTTGAACTCATTCGTAAGAACATAAAATTTTACATTGTCATCGAATATATTACTATCTGATGAATCCCATGCTGCATATACATTTGAGGTAACCCAGTTAAATCGTGGAATAACCGTGGTGACATCACCAGCTTTCAGCCTCATCATTGCAAAACAGTTTTGTGAAGCTTCGCTTGCATCGTCTTGGTGATCATTTGGAATGAACGGAGCTGAGTCAATTGTTGATGAAACTTGATTTGACCAGTGGTCCGTTTTTCCGATCCCAATGTATATACTGTTCGTGTCATCAGCAATGTCGCGAGCGAAGTTCTCCGCATTTAGGACTCTAAATTTGGTGGTAATAATGGCGGCCATTGTCGTTTTTCCTCTTTTATTTTTTATCTATTAGTAGTTATTTATACAACTCTTTTTAGTTGTTCTGATCATATCGTGGTGATATCAATTGTTGTTGCATCATTGTATGAATTGAATATAATTTCGTCACTTTCTATCGGCACGTCACCAAACATTCCTATCGCTTGGTTGTTATTAAACATCTCCGCTGTGTCATGAATGTTGTACTTCCGCATGGAATAGTAGTTGTTTTCCTTCATGGAAAAAAGATTCAATAATATTATATCATACATAATCGTATCTTTTGCCCGAAGTTCATTCATCGGACCTGATACCAGTGTGACTGTCGGATCTATTATATATCCCACACCACTTTCATCAATATTGACACCAACGATTTCGGCTTCTTCAAGCAGCACATCGGCAGAAGCACCAGTACCACCTCCACCTGAAATGGTCACAGTGGGCTGAGACGTATAACCGGATCCTGGATTATTAATATATATCGATCGTAGCTCACCAGTTTCTTTGTTGATTCTAGTATAACCGGTTGCTGTTGTTCCTGGTACTTCTGGGTCAGAAAATGTTGCAATTGGATTGCTTAGATATCCTTTTCCGGTGTTGATGATCCGGACTCGTTTGACCGATGTTTCTTGTAAGACATAACTGCCCAATGCATTAACATTGTCAGGATGTAGATTGCCTTCAATGTCGAGCTTAGTTGGGCCAGACAATATAATTTTAGGCTCAGCACTATATGTCCGTGTATCGTCAGCACCAATAAAGATATTTGCAACTTGGCCTATGTTTATGTTATCATCTATATTGGCTACAGCGGTTGTATATCCAGATCCAGGTGTTACGGTGACCGTGGATATTTTTCCTTCCGAGTCTATCGTACATGTAGCTGTACTTCCGCTACCGTTACCTAACATGGTTATATTGGGTGCAATTCTATATCCATACCCTGGTTCAGGAATCTCAACGGATTTAATTTCTCCTCCACGAATTTTTACTGATAGTCTAGCGTTTCTATGAATCTTAGCGTAAGTAGTCGGTAACCAACTTCCTGCAAACATTTCTACAAGGAATGGTAAGTCTTCAATACCAATAACTCCTGGTTGTTTACCTGGCAATGATGACCATGTCTTTCTATCGGTTCTTGGATAGACATTAATATTTCGTGGGAGTCCATCATCACCCAGTATAGTGTCGGTAACTCCCTTAACATTATCACCTAGAATATCACGTGTCAACTCAATGAATAAAAGGATTTCACCAAAGAAAATAAACCCAGCTGGATGAACTAGTCTTTTGTAGATGTTAGTCCATTCTGTAATGTTTCTACCTGTTTTGATTAAGTAACTAAACTTTTGATAAAAATATGAGTCGTGGAGCTTAATTGAATCAGATAAGAATCCTTTTTTGTCTTTGTAGATGTTAGAATCATTGTCCCAATTACCTGAACTTGGAATTAGTGTTTTGTTGTATGGGTACTCAATCTCTACTGACTCGTTGAATAACAACCTAAAGAATATTTCTATAGACTCTGTTGATCCCCGTACTTTGTAATATTCTACGATATTTTTATATAGTGTTCTTTTATCAACACTCAGTGATTTAGGAATAAACGGAGCAATTTCCTTTTGAATTAGTTCAAGATAATGCTCCTCTGCCTGGTCGATATCAAGTGCTTCTTCTGTTGTGTTGATAGCATATGATGCACCAGCTCCGGCCCAATAACGTATTGGTGTTACTAGGGTTGCTATTTGTGTGTTAAAATCATCCAGTGCGCGTACATTAAATGTTTTACCAATCTGAGATGTAGAATCAGCTAAGGATCCAGGTAAATTGTTGCCATTCGTTATTTCAACATTTGAATCATCAAGGGCTATTGTTGTTGAAATACCATCATTGTTAGTAATAACAAGAGATGAGTTAGCACCATCATCGTCAGTAAAAAATTCATTATGCAAATTTTCTGGGTCTAGGATTCTAAATACTGCCCTGCCATCTAAAACACGATCTGTAAATTGTACAGTATTGACGTACGTAAATTCTTTTAAGTTCATATAGTCGTAATATGACTTTAGAAGGTTCTGTAAATTAGCAGCAGATTCGAAAATCGCTGACGGCATTAGCTGATCAAGATTTAGATTTTCTTTGGTTTTCTTCCGTGAAGAAGTGGTAATTTCTATATATCCAGGACTCGATTCTTCTGAATAAGATTCTTCTTGTGTGTAAGATCGATCCGCCACTACGAATTCCTCGTAAATCTTGGAGTTGTTTCATAATCCACAGTACCGGATGAACCAGCCACAGCAATCGTATCGATCGCAGGATTAATATCAACTTGTAACGCATCAATTGAAATCAACTGGTCACGTTTAGGAGCCAAGTCTAACGAATTAGGAGTGACACCAAGTTGTATTTCAATATCAGCATCAGGCCGGAAAGTGTGTAATCTAAGCCTACCCCTCTCAACATCCATTATTCCAACATTAGGAAGCACCATTATTCTTTTACCTTTGATCTCTTTATAGATAAAGATTTTCCTCTCTTCCATATCACGAATAGGCGCATCAGCAAAATAGCAATCCTCACCATTAATCTTAAATGCTGTTGAATATAAGATATTATCTGTTGACTGGCCGGGAGAGTAATAAAAAGGAGCAGCATAAGTTAGATCGAAATCATTACCCCCAGCCGCTTTGGCTGATATACTTTTATACATGTACGGGATCACTGTGGAGTTGAGGATAGCTGGATCAGAATTATCAACCACTTTCAATAATTCAGAATGCCTAAAAACACCATCAAATCTGTTCAGGTTGTTATAGTCATAATCAGAAATACTGTCTCTTACAACTGAACTAAGTTCAACCGAAGATCTATCAGTGATGTTAGGATTATACTTAAACGCTACATATAATTTCAAATATGTATAATTTGGATCAACAATTGTTGGAACAATCGATACTACGTTTTTCCCTTTCAATATCACATCAGTTATTTGTGACTTTTCAACATCAGTTAATACTTCAGCCACGAGGGGTTTAATAGAGACAAACACCTTTCCGTAATCGGGTGGATCACTGTTCTCACCACCCCAGGCTGAAATAGAATCAATATTGGTAAATTGCGCTTGAATAATTGATCTATAATCATCTGCCGTTACTGCTCTATTTTGTGTTGTATAACTTAACGGTGCGTTATAGCGAATCGATTCCAATGTTTCTTTAATCGTTCCCCCTGACGCTGGGCTAAGTAATTTGATAGAGATTTCACTATATCCCCCGATGTTATCATTCATAGTAAAACTGTCAGCCCCATTCGCCTCACCCGCGTGTGAGTATACATAATTCAGTGTAATAATATTATCATTGGATGGTTTCTTACCAATAATCCCATCACCAAAAAATACTTCGTAATACCCAGAAGCGTTTTCTTGGAGATGATAAATTGTAGATGAAGGATTTATATTGAGGAGTGTTTCGAATGGTGTGTAGATAACAAACGAGCTTGAGTTTTCATTAGATTGAACACGAACTTCCATGGTTGATGTATCAACATCTTCATCTAAGATTTGGAATTTCTGATTTTCAATATCATTATCAACACGATATTTAATTGTTTTCCAACTACCTTCTCCTATTGGAACATCATTAAACGTATAGAAATTACCAACCTTAATGGCGGTTTGTTCTTCTAAAACGACGAACTGATATTCTTCTCCTGAGATATTAGTGCTCAATTTCGTGCCTGTTTTCAATGTTAATGAGGAAGGAGGATTAGGTTTCCCTGCAATATCTACTGTAATCTCAACTGATGCGCGAGGTGTTAGAATCGATCGTGGTGTATACCCCAGAAGCTTAGCTCTAGAAACTACATTTCCCCTGATTTGAGCAGAATCAAGGAAGGCTTCATTCAACGAATAATGAGCGGCCATAGCATTGTAATGTGTATTGTAAGCCAGGACATCTAATAGAATTGACAGACCACTTCCTTCAAAATCATAATCATTAAACTCTGACTGTGATTTCAGGTAGTTTTTTAGATTATTCTTGATTTGGTCAAAATCTAGCTCAGTGACATTTAGGTTAGTCGGCATCTATTTAATTCCTATTTTAATCTACGTAATTGTATTACGAGTTCTTGATTGGTGTCGAATGCTTTTATGTTATATAACACAGTGATTTGATATGTGTTTTCATTGCTCAGATCTTCAATTTCAATATCATACAAATCAACACGTGGTTCTTGTCGCTGTATAACTCGTTCAATATTACCCCGCAAAGCAATTTGTGTAACGTTATCTGCTGGTTCGAATAACAGTGAACGTAAATTCGCTCCAAGCATTGCACCAAACGGCCGTTCATAAAAATTCGATACTATCAGATTTCGTAAAGCACTCTTAACTGCTAGGTCGTCACGGAGTGGAATGATATCTTTCCGGACTGGGTGCAACGTCAGATTCAAATCCAAATCAGTATATTGTTTTGTCTTTGCAACAATTGAAGCCTTGCTGTTGCCACCTGATCTATCTGAAAGTGCTCTGCTCATGTATTATTTACCCGATCTTGTTTAGTGAAAGTTTTTATACTTATAGATATATTTATACAACCTTTTTCAATGAATGAATCATCTGGGCCCAAAGGTTACGGAACCACCGGATCACCGATGACTTTGCTGCTTATTCCTCCAGACACATGGTCACCTGCTGTACTTGTTCCACCAATATTGATGTCACCGCTTAGATTGATATCACCCGCCCAATTAGTAGTTGGTGTACTCACTGTGGTGGTCCCAGCAACAGTTATGTTTGCAGTTCCGTCTACTGTAACCGTACTATTTCCTACAATATGTATGCTATCATTCATGCCTACTGTCTTGTCACTATTACCATCAACAAATACTAGTTCGTTTTCTATAATATGTATGCTATTATTCTTGGCTATAACTTCATATTTACTTCCAACAGTACGACTAACCACGTCACCAGAAGGATGTATTTCCACAACAGTCCCTGACTTATGTTTAATACGAATCCGTTCGGCTGCCTCAGTATCATCTAATTCAATGACATGTCCTGACTCGGTTTGTTTCACATGGTTAAATGGATAAACCGCAGCATAAGGAGATGCGGGTTCAGTTATAGGCGCATCAGGTTCGAGCCGAGTAGGATCATCAACTCCTCTTACGAGTGTGTTTGTATCGATGTATTGCTCTTCATCCTGCTGTAGTAATGGAAAAACCCCGGCCGGATCCGAAAATCCTTTATCAACCGATGGTTTATCTTCATAAGATGACGCAATAGTACCAATGATTATAGGATCTTGTGCAGATGTGCCGTCACGAAAGAAGCCTATAACCCAAGAACCATTGAGCAATCCATGGTTTGATCCCACACCTGATATAGAAGATGATGTGTTAGGCATCATAACAGTCGCCCACGGGAGATCTTCTGTTTTAACTAATGATTTATTCTCTGTGTGATAGCCGAAACAGCGAACCCGGACACGGTTCATCTCTTCAGGGTCTAGTCTATCTTCAACTACACCCATCCACCATGTGAAGTTATTTGAGAATAAGAATTGATCGTCGTATCTGTTCATTATTTATCCATTGAAACTGTATACGAATCTTTCTGCACATCAAGATTCATTAAATACTCTGCGCTACTAAATTTATGTGTGATTGCTGTGATGATGTGATTGCCGGATAATACATTATCTTTTGGCTTTACATCCATCGCGCGGATATCAGTTGGCTTAAGAATATTGAGTTCGATCTTGTTCCCTACAGAGATATCTAAATCCCCTGGAAGAAGAAGATTTTGAGTAATCAAATCAAGGTTTTCAAGATGAGATTGTTTTGCCATAAGACCGCCGGGTAAGGGTGTATGATACGTTTTCACATCCCCGCCAAATGCCTTTTTGTTTGTCGCTATGAAATATTCAATTGAATCTGTAATCTCATCTATAGGAGTGTTGTTAATCTTAAAGTTTGTAGAATACGGCTTATTACTATTTAGCATATGTGTTCCATCATAGTTGTGTGTACTTTTAACATATGATTTTGTGGATACGTCCAGTGCATGAAGAGTACTACCGTAAGCCCCTTCACTTAATGAAGTCAGTTTTGATATGTTGAGATTCGATGAAATTGTTTTAATTTTGTTTTTTGTATCACGATACGATGCCTGTGTCAGCGGTAAGTTTTTATCATAGCGATTATAGTGGTATGTAGTGTAAACTTTTTCATCAATTAAATTCTTAAATGATTTGAATTTAATTCCATCTCTGGCTGATTCGTAGAAATAAAATTGTGATTTATTTTCAATTGCATTTCGCATCAACCAATTAATCGCTGTTAGGGGTCGCATTCTAGGATATATTCCTCGAATGATTGATGATGTTTCGGTTATATCAACACCGGACGGATCCATACCTAAATCACGGGTACAAATAGTTTCAACTAATTTACCGATACTGTTATTAAACGCACGTACTATTTTTTTAGTACTATTGATATACATATGCTCTGAAAAGCAAAGGAACTTATACACCACCAGTTCCGGTTTAACCCGCGCATAATCAAATATTTCAGCTATATACACTTCAAGCTCAAGAGAGTATTTAGTCTCTTCATTAGTTTGTTGTAATGACAGCGTAATCTTTTCATTACCCGTGATTAGTGCATCCTCAAGGAATGCTACACCATCAACCATATCAAACGTAATTTCGATAGAACTTGAGTAAATAGATTCAAATATTTCTATTCCAGCAACAGCATCTTTAATGTCGTAGTCTTCACCTGCATTAGTAGTGAGTGTAACACTCGTGATAATATAACTCGTCGGATTTACCGTATTAGAGCTACCTGCCGTGGTGGTTTGATGAAATCGTCTAACACTCATTCGTTAATCACTTGCTCATAGTTTTCCACAAACTTATTAATATATGCGGGATCAATTACTCTGATTTTAGATCGGGTCTCATTCATACGGAATAGGTTATGTCTATTCGTCATAAAGGAAATTTCATTATCAGGTGTGCCACCTCGAATGAACCCACCATTGAAGACCTGCCTCCGCTCTTCATCAGCTGTTTGGTAGTAATAATATGGAGCATCAATATACGGATAGATTCGATAGGCTTGCACACTATGTGTTGTTTTCTCACCGGATATCGTTTCTAAATTTTCAAATTCATTTGTACAATCTTGAACAATCAATTGATTCAAATCTATATTCTTTTTAGTCAGTGTACCAAACGCATTGGAATTAGCACCATGTATTGTCTCACCGAGTTCAAACTTTCCTGCTATAGAATCCCGTGTGACCCATTCATCTCCAGTTACATATGTTTTTGGATTAGTCGTGATAGCATAACCGTTATATTGTTGGTCCATATAGGATGCTAAGTTCTCTTGTGACATTGGCCAAACACCCAAACCATCATGGAGATACTCATTAACCAGAAAGAATGTCCAATAAAAGCTCGGGGTACCATACAGATTCATGCTAACGATATCCGGTCTCTCACCATTCAAGATTTCATAGTACTTGTACGACATCTCATTGTCAAGCATCTCCATCACTGGTGATGCAAATCTGTAAATATCTACAAAATCAGATTTGATACCATTGCGGAAGATGTCATATTCGATAGTAGGAAAAAGTTTGAAAAAACTCAATGTGATGTACCTCCTAGCCTAGTTCGCTGTTATTATTACCTTTTTGACGACTAAGTGCTTTAGTCTCGGAAAAGGATACGCTGAGTTTAGTTTCTACCGGTGCTCCATCTACATGGAACAGATTTGTAGATTCATTGTGTATCGTGGTTAAGCCTGTGAGATATGATTTATATATCATTGGCAAATACTTAGCTAGGCCAGTGCCAAAATAGAAGCCTATTTGAAAGATTGATGGATAAATAAGCGCTCTGTGGGATATAAATTATCTCTAAAGAAGTTTTCAATATTCTTTATCGTCGACGCTTCCGCGGGAGTTTCAGGAACAAAATTGAATTCGAATGAGAATGTTCTAATTCCTACAGAGTTAAACGAAGAGGTGACTTCAGGGTTAGCAACCCTCCTGGCCCTTAATGCTTCTTTTGCTGCCAATCCACTACCTATAGAACCACCAGCATCGCCCATCTTCTTCGTGACAATCGATTGCAGTCCTTTACTATCTTCTGTTTTACCGTCCTTTAGATTTTCTAGCATGTTTGCTACACCTAACTCTACTTCGCCGTATGAGGCTGAATCACTTGTTGTTATTCCATTTGGAAGATATAGATGTACTGATTTTCCATCAAGTTGTGGAGCTAGATTATTTTCAATCAGAAACCGGACTGTTGGCCGTTGTGAATCGTCGCGTATCGATTCTGGGAAAACTAATAGTTGCTTACTGCCCTGGCCACTAGAGGAGGAAGATCCACGGTGTTTACTTGATCTGCCACCGCGTACAACATCCCTGATTTCGCGTACATCATTCACTGCGTTGATAATGTTTCCTATAGACATATATGATTACCTTAAGTAAAGTATAAATAGTATTATTAATATATTTATACTACTTATTTATGCGAACATATAAAGGCAAGTTTACACCTAAAAATAAACACAAATATTCTGGTGACATTCCTAAGATTAGGTATCTTTCTCTGTGGGATATAAATTATCTCTAAAGAAGTTTTCAATATTCTTTATCGTCGACGCTTCCGCGGGAGTTTCAGGAACAAAATTGAATTCG
>LWDU01042334.1_pt1 | contig 14030 bp, 14 predicted proteins | sample 727161 | NCBI WGS metagenome assembly LWDU01 (sample SAMN04566230, study PRJNA314399) | hydrothermal vent metagenome | isolation source: deep sea hydrothermal plume seawater | place: Mexico: Gulf of California, Guaymas Basin | collected 2004-07-11 | reverse complement strand
CTTATTGATTCTGGGATCTACACTGCAAGAAAAAAGTAAAGCCTGTTGTTACTCTGGAAGATAGCTACTAAAAGACGGCTGTCTTAACCATCCACCATCAACATTTGTGAATCTGACAGAGTTTGTTAGTTAATTGATAATTTAATCAAGGTCATTTTCGATGATGCTGCCATGATGTCTTCCTCAATTGGGATATTATTTCTGAACCCCACGTCTGCAAAATACGCATCAATTTTACTGTGGAGACACATTCGTTTTCGAATTCAATTTCAACGTTGGCATTTAGTAATTTGCCTTTAAACAGAATCTGAATATTCTTATTGTTAAGTAGGTTTCTCCACCAGATATATGGCCTGTCGGTCAGACAAATTATTTCTTTGTCCGAAGTTTCAAGGTAACTCACTGGAATGGAATAAATTCTGCCAGATTTTATCCCTGGAAAGATTAATACAACAATATTATCACTGATCAGGGGATGTAAGGGAGATCTGGCAATTGCTCTCGTTAAAGGGTTCACCAATCGAAAAAATATCTGATTCCCGTCCATTTAGTGTCAGCTTATCGCATTTGCTTTTTTAATCCGTTCTTGAACTTCTTCGCTCACTTCATAGGGCTCCCAACCTGGTGGAGGAGTGTAGATACCCATAGTTACCATTTTATTAACTTGGTGTTTAACCAATTCAAGTTGTCCTTCTTCAGTTAGAGGCGGTTCCTCCATGCATAAGTTTCTCGGGTATATTCCACCTTTAGCCATCATTGCATCATAGATCAACTTGTATTCTTCAACCCGCATATCTTTGACTAAGTTTTGCCACTGACCTCGGACCCTAAAATCACGCAATCCGTCCACATTAATAATGCCACTAACCAAGGCCTCACCACCACCGAGATATTCAGACATGATGCCGCCTCTATAATCAATGATCTGACTTCTGCCATTGCTCATTTTAAAATCTTCTCCTCCAGGCATATAGATACCACCAATGTTCGGGGCAATAACGTAACAGGTATTAAAAACAGCGTGTGCTCGGTTCTGCACCTCATTCATTTGATTACCCATCCAAGGTTCAGGATATTGGGTTCGCCAGATAATTTCTGCACCATTCAGAGCAAGCCCCCTTGCTGCTTCTGGGTAGCTGCCCTCGGCACAAATCAAGGTTCCAATGTTCCCAATTTCTGTCTTGGCAACCGGATAGAGTATGTCGAGCAATTTTTCAGGATCATCTCCATATTTCTCTAGGTACAGATTCCAGATATCGCTGGGCGCCGTATTGGTTTCTCTTTGGTAGAACGATGTCTTGATGTGTTTATGGATTACTTCACCATCGGGGTCGATAATAAAAGCGATGTTGAATATGCGGTCTTCCATGATTTCAGGGGCTTTGGCAACCATCTGAGCAATCAGGTAGATGTTAAATTGTTTGCATATCTCACCTAGGAATTCTGTTTCCTTGCCGGGTATCTCAGGGACCACATCCCGGCATATTCTCAAATGTTCGTCACCCCCTCCTAAACACCAGCCTCCAATGCCGCCTTCTGAAATAGCCACCAATCTGACTGGAAGATCCAGACTGCAATTCCAAACCGCATAGCCTATGCTGGTCTGCAGGCGTTCTAAGTCTTTCCAGTAATCACTGATGTCCGTTGCCATGTGTGATTCATTTTGGATCCCAACTGCGCTGTATTGAAGTACCATATCTATTCCTTTTATTTAATTTACATTGATTTAATTTACAGCACTAAATTTTAGGGCTGTTAACATTGTTTACTCATTATTACTAAAACATATATCAACAGAGTATAAATATACAAATCTAATTGAGGAACTTATGAACCAACCAAAGCCAAGCAATAGTCAAGAAACTACCCCTATTGCTTCTTTGTCGGAGATACCTGCCCTGTCTTACAAAGTATTCTTTATTTGTTTAATCGGTGTTACTTTTGCAAATCTAGACCATTCTATTTTTATTCTGGTCAGTGAAAAGTTTCAAAGTGATTTTGGTTGGAGCTTGACCGATGTGGGATGGTATGTGGCGTTAACTTTTTTTATCTCAGGATTACTCTGCACTCAAGTGGGCGTTCTTACCGATCGCATTGGAAGAAAGAAATCCTTATTACTCTCAACGTTCTTAACCCCAGTTTTTGTTGCTTATCTGGCAATAGCTCCCAATACTCTTGCAATTCTAATTGCTAGAACTTTGGGGTTCACAGCTGCAGGCGCACAGTCTCCTATTACATTAACAACCGTCACCGAGTCTTCACCACCGCGGTTTCGAGGCCTGTTTACAGGGATCTTACAAATTGGCTTCCCTTTAGGTTGGTTTTTTGCCTCAATTTTGGTTACTTTCATGATTGATCAACTCGGCATTAATTGGCGCTACACTTTTCTTTTGGCTCTTCTGTTTTTGCCCTATGGATGGATCATTCATAAATATCTTCCAGAGTCAAAAGTATGGCTTGCAGCCCAAGCTAGAAAAACAGACGATCAACCCAACCCCAGCACTATGATCTTATTCACCAAACAATGGAGAAGAAAATCACTGCTATTATTTTCAGGCCAATTTTTATACGCATTTGCCTACGGCAGTACTTTGATGCTGGTCTTGTATTTCACTCAAGCTAGAGGCTGGGATATAGTTGATGCCATCAAAATCGTTGGCTACTCCTATGGTATTGGTGCATTTGGCTATATAGCAGCAGCAATTGTCGGCGAGTTTTTACTGACTCGAAGAAACACCATCATTCTCTGGGCACTCTTGGGCAGTATAGCATTCGTCTTCTTAATATGGTGGGCTAAGAGTTGGACCCAAGTTTTGGTTATGTATGGGATGATGACCTTATTTTTCTATGGTGCCTATGCGGTAATGGCAACATTTATTGCAGAGAATTTTCCAGCAGAACTAAGAGCAACAGCAGCAAGTTTTTCTGGTACATTGGCGATCAATTTAGGCTTTGGTTTGGGACCATTGGCGATAACATATGCAGCAACGAACTTTGGTTGGAATATGGCATATACCTATGTAGGGATCATTCCAATTATTCTAGCTGCAATGATTTTTTTACTGCTGAAGCCGGTACCGAGAGAAGACGTCTTTTAATCTATGTTAGTGACTGAGGTCTTGTCGGGCTAAACTCCCTGATACTTTTCAAAGTCACAGGTGTAATCATGGAAAGTATGGTTGGGCTCATAGGCAAATGGCTTCCAACCCAACTGGCCGTAATCTCCAGCGAGTGAAGTTGGTTTGATGAGACCAGCAGTTTGAACAACGGCACCAAAATTTTGCCTGTTTTTGAACATCATTGGATCCCAGCCATGATACATGTACAGCATGTTTTGGCCCACACCAGAGGTTAGGTGGGCTTGGCAAATAAACGAACCTGTCTTGTTAAATATTTGAATCAAATCCCCATCAACAACCCCTTTCTTTTCAGCATCTTTGGGGTTGACGTAAATATCAGGTTCGCCCCTTTGTAAGCTCAACAGAAAGCTGTCATCTCGCCACATACTGTGGATACCATGCCTTGCATGTCCCATGATCATTTTCATGGGATAGCCTTCATTTACCAATGCATCTTTGTGTTTAGGCAAGACTTCATCAAATTCAAAGAACCATTCATGATCGATATAAAACTGTTGCCTATGAGTAAGTGTCTTGTAGCCTCTTTTTTCGTGAACGCTTTCCCAAATATCGGAGTAATAGGGTGATTCTTTGCTGTGTACAGTTGTTTCTGAGCCCTTGTTTCTGAGAAAACCTTTTTCTGCTAACTCGTCGTATGACACACTCTGGATACCACTGGAATTATCCAGTAAGAATTGGATCACATCCTTTACCGATTTGATTGATCCATTTTTGGTGTAGTCATCCAAAAATTTCTTGAAGTCTCTTTTAATAGGCACCCCAATGACATTGTCATCTATAGGCTGTATATCACGTTCTATTGCTTTTTTACTAATGGCTTCTGCCAATCTTTTGTAAGCCGTCCAGTCGTCAACAGATTCCCCTAAAGGCTCGACTGCTTTGTCGATGACTTGCATGTAAGGTGTTCTTGGCTCCAGGTGAAAATCATGCCGCTCATAGTGATGGGCAATTGGGAGAACGTAATCAGAATACATGGAAGTTATTCCCATATCCGTTGCAAAGCTGACAATGGTTTCCAACTTACTAAAAGCGGTTTCGCGCCATCTTTTTCCCGATGAACGCCAGGCTGCTGCATTGGTTCCTGAGAACATGCCCATTTTCCAAGGTACTTTGGAGTAATCCGGAAACCAACCACGGTCCACCGATTCTTGAAAGTATTTATCCATTTCCTCTGCCAATTCCTCTCCAAAAGCATCTCGATTAAGTTCTTTCATGTCAGCGTGAACATAATCCCAGCGGGAGAGAGTTGCAACCCTGAAAGCAGCAGCTGGGTTTGACAAAGCAAATGGAAACACGGCATCATCTTTGGCAAGGTTGGTGATTGTTAGTCCACCACCTTCTTTTCCTGTGTTGCCAGTGATGCAAAGAAGTAAAAACAAGGCTCTCTGCAATAGATCACCGTGCAGATATTTTGAAGCTCGATAGCCTGCATAAATCATACTGGGTTTTGCACTTGCAAATTTTCTTGCTACTTGGCGAATGATATCCGCATGAATCCCGGTTATCTCTTGAGCCATTTCAGGGGTATGCTGAGCTGCACGTCTTTTAGTTAGTTCAAAAACCGTTGTGACCCTTATCGGTCCCTCTTTTGTTTCAACAGTCCACTCACCCTCAATTGCAGGATCAATACCAGCCAACTCAATGGATGGCAGTTTAATCAGGTGTTCAGGAGTTCCAGGCGGTGCTGTTGGTGTACCTGTCCCTGGGGCTTCCACAAGAGCGTTGGTGGCCTCATCCCAGAGGTAAAACAGATTATCCCTTGCCTCAGGAGTATCAAAATCAGTTTCTCTGAGATATTTGAGATTATCTGCTCTCACGAGAAAAGGTAAATCAGATTGTTCTTTGATGTATTCGGTATCAAAGCTCCGATCTTTCAAGATAGTGTGAACCATCGCCATTGCCAGTGCGATATCACTGCCAGGTTTTGGGTTTAACCATTTGCTTGCGTGCATCGCGCTTGCATTAAAATCAGGGGAAATGGAAATGACTTCAGTGCCGTTGTATTTTGCTTCCCAGAAAAAATGGGCATCTGGTATTCGAGTGACAGCTGGGTTGCAAAACCAAATTAAACAACACTTGGATTTATAAATTTCTGCCATTGTATTGCCAAGAGTGACATGGCCAAAAGTTATTTGGGCACCAGTAAACAGATCCCCCACACCAGCAAAAGCTTCGGGCATTTGCACGCCACTGATATTAGCAAAGCGGAGAAGGCTGGCATAAGATGCCCGTTTCATAACCATTTGGGTACCCAATCCACAGGTTACAGATTCCGGACCAAATTCGATATTGTAATCCAAGAATTTGTCTGCAACTTCCAGCATCGCTTGATCCCAAGAAATCCTTTCCCATTTGCCTTGTCCTCTCTCGCCAACCCTTTTTAAAGGGTATAAAATTCTTTGTTTACCGTACATGTACTTGGAGTGACGCAATCCTTTCTGACAGCCTCTAGGACCGTAATCTGGAGCATCACTTGAAGCACCGTATTCGCCTTGCTGTTCTTCTCGCCAGACCACGCCATTTTTAACATACACATTGAAGGCACATTGGCCTGTGCAATTGGTACCGTGGGTAGAATGGGTAATGCTATCCCAGGTCCATTTTTTTCTCGCCAGATCTTCCCACGATCGATAGGGTTTGGTATCGCCAAGATTGGCAATAGCAGGTTTTGAGTAGTTCAAAGAGAGGCCAATTGCAGATGCACTACCGAGTAAAAATTTTCTTCGTGTTGTTTTCGCAGACTTATACATCCCTAATAATCTATCATATTAATTCAGTTATGTACCATGCTGACCTGGCAGGACTAAAATTTTACCGCTTGCTCTGCCAATGGAAAATTCCACAAGAGGTATTCTGTCGTTTCCGAAATACATATCATCTTCAACGAACATAGTTGGAGATCCAAATCCTCCTCTTTCAATCAGATCAGTTGCATTGTTTTTAAGTCGTTTTAGATTCACCGTTGAATTAATTCCAGATTCATAATCGGTCGGATCCAATTCAAGTTTTGTTGCAATTTCTGTCAGAACTTCGTTGCTAGAAATATCCTTGAGCCCACCGAAATATGCATCAAAAACCAACCTGCTGTAATCAGCAATTTTATTTGCTTCAATGGCACAAAATGCACCACACAAAGCTTTTTTAGATACATTTTTAGGATCATCATTTCTGGGAGTTATTTTAAGACCACAATAATTGGCCCAATCTTGCAGGTCTTTTGTTTCATACTTTATCTCGGAGGGATGAGGAATTTTAGGATCAATAATTGAGCCAAGTTCTTGTTCAATATCTGCAAGCAGTATGGGTTTCCAATTGATTACAGAAGCAGTTCTTGTTGTGGTTTGGATGAGTCGTTTAAAACTCAAGTAGGTCCAAGGGCAACAATAATCAAAATAATAATCTACGACTATTTTTTTTTCTGTCATCAGTTAAGTTTTCTCAGGGTTGTTTTAAGAACTTTGCCGCCAGCATTTCTCGGGATTGCATCAATGAGGCTTACTGTCTGAGGCATTTTAATTTTTGCAATTTTGCCTTCGCAGAATTGTTTGAGAGCATCTGTGTTTAATTCAACATTGTCTTTGGTGACCAAAAAAGCCTTCAGTGTTTCACCCCATTTTTCATCAGGAACACCAATCACTGCAGCATCGATAATATCAGGATGTTGAAATAACACTTCCTCTATCTCCCTGGGGTAGATGTTAATGCCTCCGGAGATCACCATGTCTTTTTTGCGGTCAACGATATAAAGATAGCCTTCATCATCTCTTTTAGCTAAATCACCAACAGTAAGCCAACCTTGGTCAAGTGCTTCCTCAGTTTCCTTGGGTCTTTTCCAGTAGCCATTGAAAAGGTAAGGGCTTGATGAAAATAATTCACCGACTTCATTTGGAGGGCATTCTTCTCCAGATGTATTGACAACCTTGATGTAGGTGCACGGGAAGGGTTGGCCAACACATTGAAGTTTTCTCAATTGATCGGCTGGCCTTAGGTTAGAAATGATTCCACCTTCTGTGGATCCATAGGTTTCATGGAGAACATCATCGCCATAAACCTTCACAATTTCTTCTTTGATTGCCTGAGGTAATGCTGCTGCGTTGGAAATGATTGTTTCTAGAGAGCCGGGCTTGTTTTTTTCCAATATTGCATTCTCCAAGCTAAGAATGCCATGAAAGTGGGTTGGCACACCAAAAAACCCAGTAATGTGTTCTTTTTTGAGGACAGTGACAATTTCTTCTGGGTCAAATTGATCCATAATTTCTGCGTACCCTCCAAAAAAGATCGGTGCCAGAGCAAAAATCATGCCAGCACCGTGGCACATCGGGGCAATTGCCAGAAATCGATCATCAGGAGAATAACATCCATACTCGACTGCCATGCCAAACAGTTGCAGAATTCTGGAGCGATAAGGCACCAACACGCCTTTTGGTTTACCTGTAGTTCCGGAAGTATAGGGTATGGTGAAGACATCCCATTCCTGGACAACGGGAAGATCGCTGATGGGCTTGGACTGATTGATCCATTCTTCCAGTTCGTTATTGATGGCAATTACTGTGGTAATGGTTTCGAAATGAACGTCCCTTAAAAGTTCTGCTGAAGACTCGTCCACAAACAATACTTTGGCTTCAACATCGTTGCAGATCAATTGGATTTCGACCGGAGACAGCTTTGGGCTAATTGTAGCCATGGCTATGCCTACTTGCGAGGCACCCAAAATAATTTCCATGTACTCAATGGAATTACTTGAAATTATGGCGGCATGATCCTTGGGGGTTAGCTTTAGATCATGGATAAGCCCGTTACTAATTCGATCCATGCGATCAGTCAGTTGTTTGTATGATCGTTTATTTTTACCGTGTTTTAATGCTTGTTTGCTTGGATTTCGAGACATTGCTGCCCGAATGCCCCCAGCAATTGATAAGTGTTGAAAGGTTGGGGGTAGCATTATATTGCCTTTCATAGATGAAAAATTTTTAATTTAAATTAAATACCTTGAGGGCATTGTCTCGCATAATTAATTTTTTTGCTTCTTCGCGGAAACCAAGATCTTCTACTTCCTTGACTGCTCGGATTGGGTCAATGACTGGCCAATCGGTTCCAAACATGACTTTGTTTTTGCCATAGGAATTAGCATAGTGGACAAACGATTCTGGCCAGTATTTTGGTGCGTAGGCATCGCCAGCGGTAAATACATTTTCATGTTTCCAGCACATTGAAATCATCTCTTCAGTCCAGGGGATACCAATGTGGATACCAATCAGTTTTAATTCAGGGAAATCAATTGCAACCTGATCAAGATAAATGGGTTTGCCGACACTAGGGAGTCGCCTGTTTCTTGAGTAAATTAAATTGTGTCCAACTTGCATCATAATTGGGATATTAAGCTCAGAGCATTTAGCGTAATAAGGGTAATATTTTGCGTGATCAGGGGGCAGTTCACACCAGTGAGGGTATAAATGCGCACCCACAAAACCCATGTGATTTACTGCTTCTTCCAGATCTTTGAGCCCAGCCATACCCCTAAAAGGGTCAATTCCAGCCAAACCTGAAAAACGCTCTGGATGTTCTTGGCAAATTTCATAAACCCTTGAATAGGGAATTTCAAACGATTCCGGTACTCTGATGTCCCCAGCTCTTACGGCAATTAATAACGATCGCTCGATACCAGCAAGATCCATTTTTTCAAGGTATTGTTCTATTGTGACACCACCACGCATCTCTTTTGGCATTCGGACTTGTTCTTTGAAATCCTCATCCAAACCGGTTTGTTTCTGTTCCACTTCTTTTGGGGTAAACAAATTTACTACGATATCAATAATGCCTTCCATGTTGCTTTACCAATAATGTTTTAGAAATGTTTTATTCAGAAAAAGGCTAAAAAGTTGTTTTTACTGCCCATCAAGATCCCAGGGGCTGGTAGATCTTGATCTGACAGGAATCCCTGCTATTACAGGGCCCTGGGTTTTGGGGTCATAATTGACCGGATCACCCTTGATAACAACTTCTGCATTAAGTGTCACCCAATTGATTAGTGAACCATCGAGCCTAAAGATCCAAGAAGTTCCCATTTCTTCGCCTGCGACGAAGTGGCCGTGTTTAACTCTAGCAGGTCTGAAGAAATAAGCACCCGGAACGAAGCGACCAAAATTGTAATCCATATGTCCAGTTAAGGTGAATGCCTCTTCAAACACCGGATGGTGGATTAATCTGTCATCTGACCATCCCGGCGGTGCCCAGCCAAGCATGGTAATAAATCCTTTTTCATTTTCAGATTCAGGTGATGGGTCGTGATAGAGAATCTTAAGTTGCAGGAACCTTTGTGTGTCGCCTTCATAGATGTTGTCCATCCATTCCATCTTTGAAGAATCCACCATCGTAAGCTTACCTGGCTCCTCAGATGCAGTATTTCCACCTTCTGGTATGAAGTCGCTTTTGTCAGTCTCGGAGACTGAGAACCCCCAGTCACCGTATTCACGAAACAATAAAATCTCTGATTTTTCATCAACCGAAATGGCTGGTACTTTGAGACCGGCAGGGGCACGCCAATACATCCCGGGACCAAAAATTGTTTCACCCATTTTTATCCGACCTTCGAGGACAAACCATTCGGTATCTGCTTCATGGTAGCCACCTGGACGATCCCAAGCAGTTTCAAAATACAGTTTGGTTGATGCAGAACCATCTTCTTCATCATAGGACAGGTTTCGTTGCATAACTCTGCCGGTACCTCCATGCATTTCTGCAGGATGCCAACACAAATCACTTTGCTGAATGATTTCTACATGGGATGAAAGTTTATACTTGATAAAGAGTTGTCAAATTATTTTCATTAAATGATAATCATAGATAGCTTAATTTAAGGAGAGGAAGATGTCTGAAATAAGACTTTCATGGTCTGGTGCGGATGTTACTGTGACTGATGAATACTTGGAGATAACCCGTTTTTCAGTCAACATGGAGCAGAGTAGAGCTTTTAGGGACTGGCGAGTTCCAAGAGCAATAGAGTTAGCACAAAGAAATCTAGAAGCCTTGGAGGCTGACAATGCTTCGGAAGAAACACAAGCCACTTTAGCCATGTATATAGGAGAACTATATTGTTGGCAAGAGGTCGGTGAGGTTGTTGAACCTCCTGTGCAAACAAACTAAACAAGAACCCGTTAGAAAGGAGATCTAAGATGGATCAATATGAGATTTGGAAATTTCTGCATATTTGCATGTTTGTTTTTTGGCTGGGAACAGACATGGGGGTTATGATTTGTTCAAAGAAATCGACGGACACAACACTGTCTATTCCAGCACGTTTCCAATTGTTGGAAATCGCCCTAGTAATTGAGCTTTTACCAAGGGTAATGTGGGTAATGGCTCTACCATTGGGCATCCATCTATCAAAGTCGCTTGGATATATTGACCCCAGCTTAATCACTTTAGCTGCAATGTGGGTATTTGTTGTTGCGTGGTTAATTATTAATGTCGGGGGTGCAACAAATTTAGAAAAACCATGGGGGCAACAATTGTCAAAAATAAATAGATTTATTGTAGCTTCTTTGGGCGTGGCTCTGATCATAGTGGCTATTTCTTCTTATCTAGGAAATGGGCCATTCGAAGCCAATTCAATTGCCTTAAAAGTCGGACTTTATGGCTTGATCAATATCACAATTCTAGGAATAGAGATCGCGTTTTTCCCTCTGGGTGAAGCTTTTGCAAGACTTGCTGAAGAAGGATCTAGCCCAGAGCTAGAAGAATCTATTAGTTCAGGTATGCGTACCACTTTGATGTGGGTGCATACCACTTACTTCATGATCTTTGTGGTAGCCTTTATTGGCGTCACAAAAATCGCTGGATAGTACAAAAATTCTGACTTGATTCAGGACCCTTATAAATACTTAGCCGCCAATGTAGTTAGTTGGTGGGAAAACTTTGGAAGAAAAAATCTTCCTTGGCAAACGCATCCCTCAAAATATAAGACTTGGATTTCAGAAATCATGTTGCAACAAACCCAAGTCAACACTGTGGAGCCTTATTTTCATAGATTTATGGAACGATTTCCAACAGTTGAGGAACTTGCATCAAGCTCACCGGATGAAGTTTTGCAAATTTGGTCGGGACTTGGCTATTATGCTCGAGCTCGAAACATTCATCGATCCGCTCAGTTGATAATTAAACAACATAAGGGAGAACTCCCGTCCGACTATGAAAGTTTGTTGCATTTACCAGGAATAGGCGAATCTACGGCAGGCGCCATTTTATCTCTAAGTGGCATTGAGCCAAAGCCCATTCTAGATGGGAATGTAAAGAGAGTTTTGAGTCGATTTTTTGGTATTAAAGGTTGGTCTGGTGAAAGCAAAGTCAGTAAAGAGTTATGGGATTTATCTGCCAAGTCTTTACCCGTCGATAATTTTCAAGTTTACACACAAGGAATCATGGATTTAGGTGCGATGATTTGCTTGCCTAGAAATCCAAATTGCTCCATCTGCCCTATCCAAAGAAGGTGCTATGCGCATCAAAATCATTTGGTTGATGAAATTCCCAGCAAGAAACCTAAAAAAAAGAAACGAACAGAATCAATGTACTTTCTTATGATCGTTTTTGATGGAAATAAGCTTTTTTTGGAAAGGAGGAAGCCCAAGGGAATATGGGGTGGCTTGTGGTCATTTCCACAAATCCAACTTGCAGACGACCCTAAAGTATGGTGTGAGCAGCAGTTTACTAATAAAATCCTGTGGGTTGACCCATGGGAACCTTTCAAGCATTCCTTCAGTCATTTTGATTTGTATATACACCCGATTCAAATTAGGATGGATGGGCAATTTATGAACACAGCAAATAAAGCAAAAACACAATCATTTAGCCTGAATCAGTTGGGCTCTTTAGGGTTATCAGCTCCAGTCAAAGGGTTGGTTAATAAGCTTTACTAAAACAATGACTAGACTGGTATTTTGTGAACATTTTCAGAAGGAACTAGAGGGTTTGGAGCGACCTCCATATCCTGGTGAAATCGGGGAAAGGATTTATAATTCAGTCTCAAAACAGGCTTGGCAAATGTGGCTAGAGCATCAAACTATGCTGCTTAATGAAAATAGATTGTCAATGGTAAACCCTGAAGCTAGGAAGTATTTGCAAGAAGAGATGATAAAGTTTTTCTTTGGTGGGGGCTCTCAAAAACCCACAGGCTATGTCCCCCCAGACTAGTACGAGTTTTTTTAGGTTTTCTTTTACGAATTCTATAAAATAGGTCATCCCTGTGGCCAGATAGCTCAGTTGGTAGAGCAGCGGACTGAAAATCCGCGTGTCGGTGGTTCAATTCCACCTCTGGCCACCACCTGAAAGCCCAGTTATAGTGAATAAAAGTAATTAGAACCATTCTAAAAAGCGCAGTTTTTTTTGATTTTACTTAAATTTTTGGGTAATTTGACAAAAAACCCCTAAAGCCTAATGAAATCAATGATTTTGGCAGAAAACTTAATGTTTTTTTATAGTATGAAATATCCCTAAAGCCAGAAATAACTTTATAAAAACAATTACATAGAGGATGAATGAGTATTGTTGTTTTAAAACAAATAATACATGTTTTTTTGACTCAAGTGTGGGCTTTTGCTTAGATCTAATGAGTCTCCTTTGTAATAAAGGGGACGAACGTTTAAACCTTAATTAAGGGGAGGATTTTATCATGAATAGAATCAAAGGTTGGATTGGAGAACTAACCGATATTACAGTTGCACTTGTAGCACTTGGTGTTGCAGCAGGCGTAGTATTCGGTATGGATGTACCATTCGTGGGCGCTGTCCTAGGTAACTTGGTCGACTTGATCAATGCTTTGGGTGATGCTGGCGTTGTTGGTATCATTGTTCTCGCAATTCTCTCAGGTATGTACGGCCGAGGCGGTATGTAACCGAGATAAATAAAGCTTTTATAAGTTTTTAAAATTTAATAAAAGCAAAAAAGGGCTCTTGTGAAAGGGCCCTTTTTTTTATTTCTTTATTTTTAATAGCTCCTAAACTATATTTAGAGCATGTTGAAAAATTTCCTAAGGCAACTAACTAAAGCAACTGATATTGCGATCGTAATTGCCTCAGCCTTAGTTGTGCTGGCTTTTCTGACATCCGACTATCCTGCAGCAACGATAGAAACAGCAAACAAAGCAGCAACCACGGCCACAGCCACAAAGAATGCAGCAACAACTGCCGCAGCAGATTTAGCAACAGCAAAAGAAGTCGCAGAGGATGTAGCTGCAGAAGCAGGTGCCGCAGCAACTGCCGCAGCCGCAGCAACCACAGAAGCAACCACTGCAGAAGCAGCAGCGATTGCAGTAGGTACAGTTACCGCAGCAGAGTTGGCAGATGCCGTAGCCGTAGCCGCAGCAGCAGCCACAGAAACAGCCACGGCCGCAGCCGCAGCAGTAACCGCAGCAGATTTAGCTGCAGCAGAGTTGGCGGATGTCGTAACCGCAGCCAGGGAAGCAGCCACAGAAACAGAACCAGCAGCAGCTGGAGATGAGACAATAGCACTATTAACAGCCGCAGCAGAGAACGCCACAGCAAAAGTTACAGCCACTGAAAAAGCAGCAGCCGCAGCAGCAGAAGCATTAGCAGCAACAAGAGCGATTACTGAAACATCAGAACTATCTGCAGCGACAGAGCTAGCATCAACATTGGTAAACAAAGCCATAGTTGCCGCTGAAGATGCGGCAAAATTAGCCACAGCTAAAGTTCTGGCAACAAAAGCAGTTGCAGAAGCAGCTGCGGCCGCAGCAGCAGCAATGGATGCAGCAGAGGCTGCCACAGTTGCTACAGAAGCGGCAGAAAAATCCGCAGAAGAGGCAATGAAATTTCATGTCTGGTGGCTTCAAGAGGTCAGAGATAACACCATGATCCTAATTAATGCTGCTAGCATTGA
>LWDU01041738.1_pt1 | contig 14031 bp, 11 predicted proteins | sample 727161 | NCBI WGS metagenome assembly LWDU01 (sample SAMN04566230, study PRJNA314399) | hydrothermal vent metagenome | isolation source: deep sea hydrothermal plume seawater | place: Mexico: Gulf of California, Guaymas Basin | collected 2004-07-11 | reverse complement strand
TCTCGCTGACTGATTATCACTACTCTTAACAACAGCCTGGGCTCCCTAGGTGATAGCACCACAGCGCTTTGTTGATTGGTGCTGCCGTTCTATTTTTCGATGTCGCTTATGACTCTGCGGCCAACGGGGGCGAGAAGTGTTCTACGAACCCTCCTATTGAGTTTGTTTATATTCCGGACAGTCATTAACGCGATTTGCGTTTGGTTTCATCCACGTTATAGTCTGGACGAATGATTAGGTATTTTTGAGGCTTATGACGACCAACAGGAATAATTTTCTATCCACAAAGGCTTTATGTCAAAACTAAGCGTTGAAAGAACTTTACGAAAAGCCATATCCCACGAGCGAAATGGTCAAATAGATGAGGCGTGTAAATGTTATGACTCTATATTAGAGCTTTTTCCAGGGAATATTAGAGCTAAGCAAGGCCTTGCCAAACTATCCCAACCAAAGCCAGATACTTTAGCCAAGGAAAATCCATCAGATGAGATTCTTCATCAACTCATGTCCTTATATAATAAGGGTCAAATTAGTGCAGTTATTCAAGAATGCGACCGGTTAACAAAGGAGTTCCCGCAATCATTTCTGATTTGGAACCTGCTAGGCGCTGCGAACAACGCTCAGGGCAAACTCGAAGAGGCTGTCGCTGCTTTTAACAATGCGCTCCTAATCAAGCCTGATTACGCCGAAGCCCATCACAATATGGGGGTAGTGTTTCAAACACAGGGCAAACCCGATGAGGCTGTCGCTGCTTGTAACAAAGCGCTCTTAATCAAGCCAGATTATGCCGAAGCCCATAACAATATAGGAAATGCCTTAAGAGATCAGGACAAACTCGAGGAGGCTATCGCTGCTTATCACAAAGCGCTCTTAATTAAGCCGGATTATGCCGCTGTCCACTACAATATGGGTGTAGTGTTTCACATACAGGACAAACTCGAGGAGGCTATCGCTGCTAATAATAAAGCGCTCTTAATTGATCCTGATTATGTCGAAGCCAATAGCAATATAGGCATAGCCCTCCAAACACAAGGTAAAATCGAGGAGGCGATCGTTGCTTATAACAAAGAGCTTCTAATTAATCCTGATTACGCTTATGTCCATCGCAATTTGAGTGCTCTAAAGAAATATTCATATTCTGATCCGCAGATAGTTCAAATGGAAAAACTTTACACCGGCGCTAATATTAGTGTTGAGAGTCGGTGTCATCTTTGCTTTGCATTAGCCAAGTCTTCCGAGGACCTAGGAAATTTAGAGGAGGCTTTCCGATATCTTAAAGAGGGGAATGCTCTTCGTAAAAAAATTCTAAACTACGACATAGTTCAAGATGAAGAAATATTTTCTAGGATAAAAGAAACTGCTAATTCTTCTAAAGATGTCTCTTTTGATTTTTCTAGAGATAAAAGTATTCCTACACCAATTATGATTTTAGGAATGCCGAGATCGGGGACAACATTAGTTGAGCAAATTATATCTAACCAATCTGAAGTAACTGCTTCTGGTGAATTAGAATTTCTGAAAATCTTTGGTTCATCGATTGCCGAAGGGAAAGTTGAAGTAAGTGAGGGTAATCTTAAGAGGATAAGAAATCAGTATCTAAGTGAAATAAAAAAACTATCAGCAGGTCGGCCTTTTGTAACTGATAAGATGCCAAACAATTTCTTCTATATAGGCCTAATCTGTAGTGCTTTCCCGGAGGCCAAGATTATTCACGTCAAAAGAAATTCTGTGGCAACGTGTTGGTCAAATTATAAGCAGTATTTCGAGGCAAAAGGGTGGGGCTACAGCTATGATCTGTTAGATGTGGTTCACTATTACCAAATGTATCAAGAACTGATGCTTTTTTGGGATAAGCATTATCCTGGGAAAATTTATCACCTGGATTATGAGCAACTTACTACTGATCAAGAATCTGAAACTAAGGAACTAATCCAATATTTAGGTGTAAATTGGGAAGATGCCTGTCTATACCCAGAAGAAAACAAGCGCTATGTGAAGACTGCTTCGAACTTACAAGTGCGGAAAAAGGTTTATAAGGGTAGTTCAGGGCAATGGAGGAAGTTTGAAAAATATCTCAATGGTGCATTTGACGAGCTGCCGAATTAGTCGTGTCATCTACCCATGACCACATTCATAACTCTCGGTGGGCGTGTTGAATGCACCCAGTGTAATGCACTGTCGAAACGTAGTCGGCAACGGGTTTGATGTGGTAATTCTTTAGACTGAACTCTCTATCTTGTTACGTATTATCTGAAGTATTGCTTCTTCTCTGTTTTCTTTCACAAGTCTAGTTAGGCGTCTTAGTTGTTCAGATGCAACCGACATGCCTATAGGCTTCCTTCCTCGTATATGCTCTGTGCCAGGGGGGAACATACCAGTGAGAAATGCTAGTTCTTCTAGATAACGAATCTCTGTTAGTGAGGCGCTGGTATCACGTCTAGCTTGTCTAGACTCTCTTCCATCACAGGTTTTCCTTATGTCATACTGCAGAAAAGCTCAGGGTCGGTTGACTTGATCGATCATCAAATAGAAGAGGAAAAACAATGAAAAATATAAAGAAAATCATTCTCTGTGTGTTTTGCTTCTCTGCTTATACAAATGGATACGGAGACGGTATAGCGGATGTTTACTGGTATGAGGCGAAGCCGGGAAAAGTTGCCGAGGTGGAGGCCTTGATGAGAGAGGGACGAGATATTGCCGTGGCTCGTGGGCAAGCGACTATTGTACACAAACAAAATATCGGGATTGGTGGCGAGAATCGCTTTTTGTGGCTCGATTTATTTGAAAGTTACGCGCAAAAAGCAGAGCAAGCATATTCTGATGTGGGCAACATCTATGCGGAGGATTGGAAACGCTACCTCGATAAATTTGAGTCTTCAGACGCGCTTGCTACGGTAGCAAGTTATTCGATGACCTCGCTCGATGACATTAACCCAGGGAACTACATTGTGCAGGTCTATACCTGGGAGCCGAAACCTGGTGAGTTCGCCAAAAGCCTTGCGGCCATGCAAGAAGCTAAAATGATTTTTGAAGGGCATGGATACCTGATTGATATTTGGCAACACGGCCTGGGAAGCGGCAATTATCTTCAATTTGTGATGCTTTCGACTTCTCGCGAGGCGCAAGCTAAATCCTTCCAGGCGCTACTCGAAGATCAGGAATGGGCACCCAAACAACAGGATTGGTTCGACAAAAAGAGCTACGGCCGGCTAGTAGAGAGTTACGAGGTGACGGCACTGGATTAATAATCTGATTCGGTTAACTTGATTGGCCAGCTTCATAGGGCTGGCCATTTTGAAGGTTTGGGAGAATCATATTTTGAGATTGAATTACAAAGATGGCGAACGGTTAGGGTCGTGTAATGAACCCGGTTGCACAGACTTTGACTAGCTTATCCCCTCGATCCTCTTACGCACGATCTCGGTTATCGCTTCCCTACATTCTCCCCTGACTAGATCATGGAGGTAAGGCAACTGTACTGCTGCGACTTAGCCTCCCCTAGGCTTCCTGCCTACCATACGACCCTCGAACATTCCTATCGACCGACCAAGCATCTCAAGCTCATACAGCTCTGCCAGCCTAGCACTACGCTCTGCACGTATCGCTCTGGTTTCTCTTCCATGCACCGTGTGAGCCGCAGCTATCCTGGCCCGGCCAGCCTTAGTCTTAGGCCCAGTAGACCTACCGCCATGAAACCGACATACGGCCTTTCCCTTGATCGCTGGGGCTCTGCATCGGAGTCTGGTGCGCTTGGACATTGCCTTACACTGAGTGCATTGCACACGCCCACCGAGAGTTGTGTAGTTAGTCACTTAAGGGCTGACCATCAGACGGACGAGCCAATCGAACTATCGACCTGTCCATTTCGGTTTACGCTTTTCAATAAATGCAGCTCTTGCCTCTTTCCCGTCTTCGCTGTCGAAGGCGGCGGAAAGCGCTTGCAAAGCAGTCTCCGGAACATCTTTGAAAGGCATGTCTTCCATTTGATACATAAGATCACGTGTGCGTTTTAATGCTAGAGGCGACATTTGACACAGCTTCAGAGCTAGTTCTCCGGTCGCTCTGGCGAGTTCATTGGCGGGTACAACACGAGTAATCAGGCCTAGCCTGTAGGCTTCCTGTGCGCTGATGGGTTCCCCGGTGAAGATAAGTTCTGCAGCACGCATTCTTCCAATCAATCGCTGTAAAAACCAAACGTGCATGCCGGGAGGGCCGGCTAGATTCGGCACACCGGGATAGCCGAAGTCGGCATCGTCTGCGGCGATGACCATGTCACAGGCAAAGGCCAGCGTGCAGGCTCCTTCTCTCGCGTAACCATGAACTTCCGCCATGATTGGTTTAGAAAGACCGCGCACTATGTTCAGTGTCTCAACATAAAACAGTCGCAGAAATTGCTCCATGTCGGCGCTTTCGAATTGCATTAAATATTTTAGATCGACACCAGCAGAAAGTCCTTTCCCGGCGCCGCTTAGAATAACAACTTGAGCAGTTTTATCGGCGTCTGCAGCCTTCAATGCACGGTGATATTCCAGAGTTGACGCTTCATCGATCAGATTGAGCGGCGGCTTGTCGAGCTCGATACGTGCGATACCCGATTCGACTGAATAGTTGAGGGTTCTGTAGTTGGTGTCTGTCACTGGCACTTCCCAGTCAGCGAATCAAAATTGATTGCCAGCAAATTTGTCTGTATAGATTGTTGCTTAAAGCGAGTACGATATTCCTAAATATAGGTTTTTGCAGCATATAAATCATCAGTAATGAGTATTGCTCATTATTAGGGGATTACGTTTTAGCTCTCTGCGTGACTCAAGCACGACCAGAATTCATGCGCTCAATAAACTGGAACTATCTATGCCTAATCTTAAGAATCTTCACACAAGCGTTTTTCTCACACTGTTGGCGATAGCGCCTTTGGCGCACTCTCAAGCCCCTGATTACGAACCCCCACGAACAGAATTTGGTGCCCCCGATTTTCAGGGTATTTGGACAAATCGCTCCATTACTCGAATTGAAAGAAGGCCCGGTATTGAAGGGCTCGTATTAAGTGAAGAGCGCGCCTATGAAATGGCTCAGGGTTCCGTATGGATGAGCCTGGACAGGCAACAACAGAACAACCCCATAACCGAAGCCGAGGTGGGAAAGGCTGCGTTTGCTTCACGGGGGCACAATGCATTCTGGATCGATGCTGGATTTAGCATGGGTTTGGTCAAGGGTGAGTATCGTAGCTCTTGGGTCACCGACCCAGCAGATGGCCGGATCCCTTATAAAGAAGGTGGCGCTGCGCTGCGCCGCGCCTCCCACTTACCCAAAATTGGCGGCTTCGATGGACCTGAAACCCGAGGTGTAGGAGAGCGCTGCATAGCTATGGCTTATGCGATTGGCCCGGTGATGACGAATGGTATTTACAATAATAATTACCAGTTTGTACAAACCAAAGATCATGTCATGTTCATGGCGGAAATGAATCATGAGGTACGCATAATTCCCTTAACCGACGAACATAGTAACGAAGACATGCAGCCATGGTTTGGTGACTCCATAGCCAGGTATGAGGGTGATACGCTGGTTGTTGAGACTATCAAGCCCTATCCACTGCAGGGCTCCTATATCTCGCCGACGGGGAAAGTCACCGAGCGATACACTCGTTGGTCTGACAATGAGATTTTCTATGAATTTAGAGTGGAAGATCCAACTATCTATACCCAACCCTGGGGTGGAGAAATGTCTTTCTACAAAGAGACTGCCTTGTTCGAATATGCCTGCCACGAAGGTAATTACTCTTTACCTGGGATACTAGGTGGTGCCAGAAGAGCCGAAATGGATGCCCTTGCTCAATAAGGGCAGATCTCATCAATTGTAAAAACATTAGATAACCCCTGGGAATCAATTATGGGCTGTTTCGCACTACGCTCTACAGAAAGAAAATCCTGTGTTTTGCTAACGATGATTCTTCTGCTGCTCGGCGCTGGCAATCTATATGCCGCCGAAGAGCCAGTGCCGACATTCGAAGCCTTATATGAGCATCAATGTGCAACTTGCCACGGTGCAGAACTGTTAGGTGAAGCACTTGGAGTGCCGCTCGTTGGCGGAGAACTTCTCCATGGCCAGTCACTTGAGGAATTGGCCCAAAGTATCGCTGAGGGATATCCAGGATCAGGTATGCCCTCATGGTCGGAGACTCTCAGCACAGATCAGATTAGAACATTGGCAGTTTTCATCGCTGAAGAAAGGGACGCCATGCCCATGGGGGATTTTAATATCGGCACCCCAATAATCATTCCCGAAGAGGCGGTTGCCACCAACAAGCATTCATTCATGGTAGAGCCAGTTGTAGAGGGCCTTGATGAACTAGTCTTCTCCATGGAGATTCTCCCTGATGGACAGTTTCTGGTCACAGAAAAAACTCGAGGACTGCGTTTAATCTCTGCCGATGGCCAACAGTCAACATTGATTCAGGGAACACCAACGGCCCATCATGATGAGCCTACGCCGCGCCGCGGCATGGGGTGGCTACTTGAAGTGATGCTGCATCCCAATTACGCCGAAAACGGCTGGATTTATCTGCAATACGGAGATCGCTGCGAAGACTGTAATAGCCTAAGCAGGCGATTTAACTTTCCAGTAAGCATGAACAAACTTGTTAGAGGCCGCATAGAAGGTGATCAATGGGTTGACCAGGAAACTGTCTTCGAATTCGACGTCGAAACCTATCAACTCGGCTCTGACATCGGTGCTGGCGGCAGAATTGCAATCGACGAAGAGGGCCATCTCTTCTTCTCCATCGGAGCCAAGAGTCTTAACACCATGTCGGGTGTGCAGGATTTATCGATGCCCTGGGGTAAGATACACCGCATTAATCTTGACGGCAGCGTACCCCAGGACAACCCTTATGTTGGAGATCCAAATGCTTTGGACAGCATATGGAGCCGGGGACATCGTAGTCCTCAGGGATTAGAGATTAACCCGCTCAATGGTGATTTATGGAGCACAGAAATGGGTCCAAGAGGTGGAGACGAACTCAACTTCATTGAACCTGGAAACAATTATGGCTGGCCATTATATAGTCTCGGCCTTAATTACTCCGGCACAGAAGTGAACTATGGCCGAGACGAATTAGAATTGTTCCGCATCGAAGACATTGAGATGCCTATGGTAGATTTTACGCCGTCACCCGCGGTATCCAGCATTATTTTCTATCAAGGTGATGCCTTCCCTGAATGGAAGAATGACATCTTTATGGGCACATTAAAGTCACAACAACTCTTCCGTTTCAGTGTTGAAGAAAACAGGGTAATCGAGCAGGAAATTTTGCTGGACGATTTCGCGAGAGTAAAGGACATAGAGTCCGGCGCTGACGGTGAGATTTATCTTCTGCTTGAGAATGCCGAAGGCAGCAAGATTGTTCGACTGGTACCGGAATTAGTCGAAGTAGACTAAAGCTCTAGCTCTTAGGTTCACCACGACTGAGCGTAGTGAGGGAAATGGTGGCCCACAGGGACTTGAACCCCGACTAGCGGATTATGAGGCAGTGGAACCGGTTGTAGTTTCTCTGAGTAAGCCGAAGAGTCGTAACAAGTTTTCTTTTCCCGAACTTCTGAGCCTGACCGAAACCGAACCTCTTCCGAACTTGCTTGGGGTCGATTGGTTCACCGAACTTGGCAAGTGGAAGATTCCAAACGGGTTTCGATGCCGTCAACATCGAACCTAGACGGCAGGTACAACTTTTTCAAAATTACAAAATTTCAGTTCCATCTGAAATATTTAGGAGGTTTAAAATGGGATTAGTTATTCGCAACGTATTATTGCTTCTCACCTTTTCACTTTTCGCGCAACTTGCATCAGCAGATGTAAGTGGCAATTGGACCTTTGCCGTTTCATTAGGCGATGCCGGTAGTGGAAATGCAGAAATTACTATGGCTCAAGAAGCCGAAGGAAAAATGTCCGGAACTTACTCTGGACAACTAGCAAATGGATCAATTGCTGGAACCTATGAGGGTGATAATTTCGAATTCTCATTCTCTAGCGATGCGCTAGGCGTAGACATAACTTACCGAGGAGAATTAGAAGACGACGCTACGGTTAAAGGCTCTGTCATTGTACAAGGGCAATCCATGGGTACTTTTACGGGCAAGAAAAAAATGTAAGGCCGAAGACAAATTGGTTCGTTAACCAACACGTAACAAATAAATCAAAAGAACTAAGGTCTTAGATAATGAAAAATAATTTCACCAGCAAGCAATCCCTCTATTTACTAAATTTAGTCTTCTGTCTGTTCAGCGGGTTAAGCTTTGCGCAGGATTTACCCTGGGCGAGCAGCGCCGAAGAAGTCGGCATGTCTACAGAACAACTAAATCGCATTAACGATGTTATACAAGAACATATTGATGCAGGCACTATTCAGGGCGCTGTTACTGGCGTTGCTCGTCGCGGCAAAATAGTGCACCTCGAGACGCATGGGCTCATGAATGTTGCCGATGGCAAACCCATGCAGGAGGATGCTCTGTTCATAATGATGAGTTCTACCAAGCCTATACTTGGTGTTGCAGCAATGATGTTGATAGAGGAGGGATTGATTCGTCCTAGCGATCCAGTCAGCAAGTGGATTCCAGAATTCGCAGAAATGCAGGTTGCTGTACTGCGCGATCCCGCAGATGAAGATATCAGCCCCCTTTTCGTCAACCCGACCAACGTTCCCGAACACCGTTTGGTACCAGCCGAGCGCGAGATTACAGTGCATGACATACTCACACATACATCGGGGATCGCCTCTGGCGGCTTAGGTAACGCTGTCTCGGAGGATGCGGTTATGTGGTTAGATACGCGTACTTCGCTTGCCACGAACGTACCGAAGTACGGCGACATTGTGCTAGATTTTCAGCCAGGGGATCGTTGGCGGTACAGCGCGGCCACTGCACTGGATGTAATCGCACGAATTATTGAAATCGAATCTGGTTTATCTTTTGATGAGTTCGTACAGCAGCGCATATTCGAGCCTCTCGGTATGAACGACACGTGGTGGAACGTGCCCGAAGAATATCAGGATCGTCTTATCGATATCGTCGGCAGCGATACCGCTACTCCCCCCAATTCGGCTATCTATGATACGAGTCATTCGACTTATTTCGGGGCCTCCTATGGACTTAAAAGTACAGCAGGCAACTATCTGCGCTTCGAGCAGATGCTGGTAAACGGCGGAGAACTCTTTGGCAACAGGTTGTTAAAGCCTCAAACTGTAGAGTTGATGTCGAGCAATCAAGTGGGGGATCTATTCAATGCCATGCCAGGCGTTAGTGACCAAGGTTTTGGTTATACCGTAGCAACTACTGAGGAATCTAATGAGCGTCGCTCAAAGGGAGCGTTTGGTTGGGGTGGTGCTTTAGGTACGCGCTCTTGGAGTGACCCAGCGGAAGAACTTACCGCAGTAATTATGATTCAACAGCCAGTTCCAACAGTGCAGAGCGATTTTGAGAAAGCAGTACAGCAGGCGATTATTGATTAGCCAGGAGAAAGATTAAATAGGGGATGATGGGGACACTCACAACTTAACAACTTAAGATTGTGAACAGTGTCATTCTGAGATGGACCAACAAGGAAATGGTGCCCAGGGACGGAATCGAAATTCCTTGTGTTTATTGCCTTCTGGGCAATTAGGCTTGATTTACGTACCAACCGACGTGCCAACGAAACATTGATACCCCCCCCCTGAAACGCATTGAAGTGGCACTGATATATAAGCCCCCGGGGGGCATTTCCGCCTCTCTTAATTGTTATAGTACCAACCTAGATTTACTAAAGTCGAATTTGAAAAAAAATTGCAAATCAGTGGGTTCAATCGTGCCTGTAGCTAGTCAGCAGTTAATTCCTGATAACTACTTAGCATTAGAATCAGATTGTCACCTCGCATGAAACCAATAGTAATTTGTAATTTGGGAGATAACATGAAGCCACAAAAATGGGATAGTGAAAACATTTCGGATCAAAAAGGAAAAGTCGTTATCGTTACTGGTTCCAGCAGCGGTTTAGGATTTGAAACAGCGAAGGTGCTTGCGAATAAAAACGCTACCGTCATTGTGGCTGTACGTAATGAACTGAAGGGTAATGCAGCAGTTAAACAGATCAAAATGGAAAACCCAAATGCGGATGTGCGAGTGATGTCAGTAGTCTTGCCAGTATTATTTTCATAACCACAAGTATTATCTACAGTATTACCCTATCGATGGGTATCGCGGTGTTTGCAGTGTTGTTATTTATTCTTTCTTTCTTAGTTTGTTCTGGTTTGCGTTTGTTTGTTGAATATGCCTTCGTTGTCAAACGTGCGATACACTTCTTCATTCATCTTGAATTTAACCTTTCCATAATCTGATGCGTTGACCCAGACCCGAACAGCAATGTTTACAGAACTGTCACCTAACTCCGCCACAGCCATAAATGGTTTAGGCTCCTGCATGATCCGGTCATCGGCGGCAATTAACCGGTTCAATACATCGTAGGCCTTGTCCAGGTCGTCGCCATATGCGATGCCGAAGGCCCAGTCGACACGCCGGGTAGACTGGGTCGAATAGTTGATCATGGCATCGTTTGCTAGGAGCCCGTTTGGAATCAGGACCGTCTTGTTATCCGATGTGGTCAGCACCGTAACGAATATCTGGATTTCTTTAACGGTTCCTTCGTAGCCTTGTGCCTCTATGTAGTTGCCGACCTTATAAGGCTTGAACAGAAGAATCATAACCCCGCCGGCGAAGTTCTGCAGAGTACCCGACAGGGCCATGCCGACGGCCAAACCAGCGGCAGCGAGTATAGCTATGAAGGAAGTCATCTCTACGCCGAGCATGCCCAGCGCGGTGATGTACACCATGACTCGCAACAGTATGGAAACCATGCTGGTGAGAAAAGTTTTCAAGGAAGTATCGATTTCACTCTTCTCAAAAGTTTTCGTAATCAAACGGATCACGAATTTCACCAGGTAAAGCCCAATGACCAAGGTGGCAACGGCGGCAACCAGTTGCATTCCGTAGTTAACGATTATTGAAGGGATCGCAGCAGCATTGAATTCCATGTAAGTCACCATTAAGCGTTTTTCTATAAACAAAAAAGGGAAGACTGAATTGGCCCTCCCGTTTTAATTAGAGCCAGCCGGGTTGTTTAGTTATAAACACTAGGATCGCAAGGCATAAGCCCCAAAGAGACCTCAATGCGCTACATCTGGAAGCGATACAGGTGCTGGCTAAAGAGGATTAATCATCTTTTTTAATCAGTCTCTTTCTTTTTCGCCTCAGCTTCCTTTGCTTCTTATATTTTTAAGTATCCAAAAGCCCAGCCACGTAGACGCTATTGCCTTAAGTGTCTGGTGTAAGATCATCGGTAAAGAAAGCATCCAATCCAAGAAAGCATTCCAGAACCATGTGTATGCCCACTCAATAATAGGAAATAATAAGCCAAGATAGTTTCTAATAAACTCGATATTTGATAGTGACAAAATACTATAATCGGTAACGGCAATAATGCCAATACCCCACAAAACCACTGCCACCTGAAAAGGAGTCGTGCAAATGCAAATGTAAGCAAACACTCTTAAAAAAGAAATCACTCCTCGTCGCTCCCAGTATTTAAGCTAATTTTTTCCTAATTTTTTTTCAAATTCGACTTTAGTGTATTGAGGGTGGTACAGCAATGATTAAGAGAGGCGAAAAGGCCTCCCCGGTCTGATATATTAGGGCCACTTCAATGCGTTTCAGGGGGGGGTATCAGCGTCTTTCTGGTACAACCAGAGGTACAACAAACTACTGAATAGTGCTACAGGCCAGTAAAGTAGGGCATAAACGATTCCGGCCCCGGGCACCATCCTCCATTGAATTCGCGACACTTAACGTAAGAAATACTCTACCTGAAAGAAAATTATGCAGATATTGGTAGCGATACAGTATTGAAAACAACATTCACAGACCCTAAAAAACTTGTAAGGAAAGACCCCTCAAGATGAAAAAATTATCCCTAGCTCTTACTTTTCTTTTCTTAGCAAATTTTGGCCTTGCTGAAACCACACTGCTAGTCAACGTAAATGGGTATACGTTAACTAATGACCGGGAAATCAAAAGATTTACGGCCTTAAAGTTTACGGACGATCTAATTGACCGGCTATATCTACTCGAAGAAGAACTGCCAACAGGGATTGAAACAATCATTGATGGTAAAGGCCAAACTCTCATCCCGGGATTAATTGACGCTCACGGACATATGGAGAGTTATGGCTCTAGTTTATTACGTGTGGACCTCGTTGGCGCTAATTCAGAGCAGGAAGCAGTAGCACGCATTTTAGCTTTTTCTCAGAAAAATCGGGGTCTTGAATGGATTCAAGGCAGAGGGTGGAATCAAGTGCTGTGGGATGTCAGAGAGTTCCCAGCATCTGCAAGCCTTGATGCGTTAATTAGTGACCGGCCAGTTTGGGTGACTCGAATCGATGGTCATGCAGGATGGGCTAACTCTTTAGCGATGGAATTAGCAGGCATCAATCTGGCCACAGAAAATCCGACTGGCGGTCAAATTATGCGTGATCAAGATGGCAATGCCACAGGTGTTCTTATAGACACAGCTATGAATTATGTGAGTTCTCAAATACCTCGACCAACTCTAGAAGAACAAAAAATTACGCTTGAGACCGCAATGAAAGCCTTAGCGGGTTATGGGATTACCAGCGTGCATGATGCTGGTGTTGGCAGTCAAACTATCCGCGCCTATAAAGAACTAGTAGAAGCAGCACCTTTGAAAATTCGGGTAAACGCAATGCTTTCTGCATCCGATCCTCTTTACCAAGACCGATTAAGCGAAGGTTTTTACCGCAGTAAAGATGATACGTTTGTCATGCATAGCGTTAAGGTAGTGTCCGATGGAGCACTCGGTAGTCGTGGGGCTGCAATGATCGAAAGTTATTCTGATGATCAAGGTAACCGGGGGCTTTTGCGTTATGATGATGAGAGATTAGAATTTCTAATGCGGGCGGCAATGAATGCAGGTTTTCAAGTCGCCACTCACGCTATTGGAGATAACGCAAACTTCGTATCACTCGATAATTATGAGCGTTTAATTGCTGAGACAAATTCGAGAAGCCTCAGGCATCGTATAGAACACGCGCAAATCCTTCGTTACGAAGATATTGCTAAATTTGCTGAGCTAGGGGTAATTCCTTCGATGCAGGCAACTCATGCCACTAGCGACAAAAACATGGCTGAGGATCGAATTGGCGGAATTCGTATTCAAGGCGCATATGCCTGGAGAAAGTTAATTGAAGCCGGGGCACTGATCGCTAACGGATCAGACTTTCCAGTAGAATCCCCAAATCCATTTTGGGGACTTCATGCCGCGGTGACCAGACAGGACAGAAATGGTAATCCGCCAGAAGGCTGGTTTCCTGAAGAGCGGATGACGCTTACGGAGGCCTTTGCGAGCTTTACACTTGATGCTGCTTACGCCGGTCACCAGGAAGATATTATCGGTTCGTTAGAAGTCGGGAAGAAGGCTGACTTTGTCCTTCTCAATCGAGACATTTTTTCAATACCTGCCGATGAACTCTGGCAGGTACAAGCTCTAGAAACCTGGATCAATGGGAAAAGAATTACTGATTAGTTATTCGAGCCAGAGCAAAAGAAAAGGAGAGTAGAGTAGAGTAGGGTTATTGTTGTTAGTAGTTTGTTCATGATTGCAATATTAATCGAGTAAACAAGATTGCAGATACTATTAATTGCCAAACAAGAGCAATAAAAAAATGACCTGCGGTTGGCATCAGCGCCAAAAGAAAAACAAGAAATACGTTAACCCCGTAAATTAATATATACATGTACCATGTCAATTTCTTACGTTCTTCTTCATTCAGTAAACGCCTAGTGCTTAGATAAACTACGAGAAACATGAATACTACAAATGATTCAAATCGGTTTGCCGATGTGCTGAAACAGATTGGATATGGAAAAATAGCATTCATAATTTCAATAGTCGTATTTCTATCGATTACTTTCCCAGGTTTGGTGATGATTATCT
>LWDU01037719.1_pt2 | contig 14031 bp, 11 predicted proteins | sample 727161 | NCBI WGS metagenome assembly LWDU01 (sample SAMN04566230, study PRJNA314399) | hydrothermal vent metagenome | isolation source: deep sea hydrothermal plume seawater | place: Mexico: Gulf of California, Guaymas Basin | collected 2004-07-11 | reverse complement strand
GGCGACATCGGCTTCGACGGGCCCGATGTTCGCCGGTCCTGGGATCAGTGGGTCAACCGCTCCATCGGGACCTCGGGGCGGGTGACGTGGAACCCGTGGAGCGTGGGCGGCACCTTCCTGCGCATGGGCACCACGAACGGGACCGTGGAGGAGATGCCGGACATGGAGAACGCGGTCGCGCTGGCGCAGATGCTCCGCACGGGCTCCGTCACAGTAATGGACGAGGTGTATGACGAGCCGCGCACGCTGGAACCGGGGGAGGACCAGCCGTTCTTCTTGGCGCTCGGTCTCTACCGGCCGCACCCACCGCTGGTGGTGCCGGCGGAGTTGCTGGAGTGGTTCCCGCTGGACAGCCTCGCGCTCTCCGATTCCCTCCGCGCGGTCTACTTCCGCGACACCGACGACCTCGCGCCGGGCGGGCAGGCGTTCCTCTTCCGGTCCGGAGACGAGATTGTGGAGGGACCCGCGCACGACCTCTACGAAGCCGCCGAGGACCGCGACCCCGTGGACGGCCCGGTGACGGCGTGGCGCGAGGTGGTGCGGCACTACCTCGCGGCCGTGGTGCTGGCGGACCGCGCCGTCGGGCGCGTGCTGGACGGTCTGGAGGCCGGGCCGTACGCGGACAACACGATCCTCGTGCTCGTGGGCGACCACGGCTGGCACCTCGGCGAGAAGATGTGGTTCGGCAAGACGCAGCTCTGGGACGAGAGCACGCGGACGCCGCTCATCGTCCGCCTGCCCGGCGCGCAGGCCGCGCCCGGTGAGTTCCGCCGCCAGCCGGTCAGCTTGGTGGACGTGTACCCCACGCTCGCCGCGCTGGCGGGGCTTCCCATCCCGGACCATGCCGAGGGCGCCGACCTCGCGCCGCTTCTCGCGGACCCCGCCGCTGCGCCCGTCTCCACGGCGCTCTCCACCTGGGGCCGCCACAACCACACCCTCCTGACCTCGCGGTTCCGCTACATCCGGTTCGACTACGACCGCGACAACGTGGAGCTCTACGACGTCCTTGCAGACCCGGACGAGCGGGTCAACCTCGCCGGGTTGCCCCAGTACGCGGCCACGCTGGACATGCTGGACGCCGCGCTCGTGCTCGCGCTCTTCGGCCCGCCGCCGGTGGACACGGGCGACGGGACCCCGCCCGTGGAGAGCCTGAGCCCGGTCTGGCCCAACCCGACGAGCGGGGCCGTCGCGCTGCGCCTCACGCTGGCGGAGACCGCCGACGTGCGCTGGGAGATCGTGGACGTGCTCGGCCGCCTCGTCGCCTCGTCTGACCTCGGCCGCCAGCCGGCCGGGGACCTCGCGCTGCGGTGGGAGGGCGCGGCCGTGCCCGGGACCTACGTGGCCCGCGTGCTCGTGGACGGGGATGCCGTCGGCGCGCGGCGGTTCGTGATCGCCCGGTAGCGTTCGGCTGGCGGGGGCGCTCGGCGGCGCATAGGTTGGCGCCGCACCTCTCCGCCCGCCATGACGCTCACGTTCTGGGGCGCCGCCCGCACCGTCACCGGCTCGCAGCACCTCGTCCAGACCGAGCGCGGCACGCTCCTCCTGGACTGCGGCCTCTACCAGGGCCGCCGCGAGGACGCCCGCCGCCTCAACTCCGAGTTCGCCGCCCCGCCCACGGAGATCGACGCCGTCGTGCTCTCGCACGCGCACATCGATCACGCCGGGCTGCTGCCGAAGCTCTGGCGCGATGGCTTCCGCGGCCGCATCTACGCCACGCACGCCACGCGCGACCTCTGCGCGCTCATGCTCCGCGACAGCGGCTACATCCAGGAGAAGGACGCGGACTTCTACAACGCGAAGATCCGCAAGAAGCGCCAGCCCCGGATCGAGCCGCTCTACACCGAGGAGGACGCGGCGGGCGTGATGGAGCACTTCGTCTCGCTGGACTACGACAAGCCGTTCGAGCCGCTCCCCGGCGTGGAGTGCGTCTTCCGCGACGCCGGCCACATCCTCGGCTCCGCGACGGTCACGCTCACGGTAGAAGAGGGCGGGACGGAGAAGCGCCTCGGCTTCACCGGCGACCTCGGCAACCCCGGCCGCCCCATCCTCCGCGATCCCGCGCCCCTCCCGCCCGTGGACTGGCTCATCTCGGAGAGCACCTACGGCGGCCGCGAGCACGAGCCCGTGGACATGGCAAAGGCCCGGCTGGCGGAGGTCGTCAAGCGGACCGCCGCGCGAGGCGGCCGGGTGGTGGTCCCCGCCTTCGCCGTGGGGCGGACGCAGGAGCTGGTCTACGCGCTGGACCAGCTGGAGAACGAGGGCCAGCTCCCGCCCATCCCGGTCTTCGTGGACAGCCCGCTGGCGGTCAACGCCACCGAGATCTTCCGCCAGCACCCCGAGTGCTACGACCGCGACCTGCTGGAGTACCTCCGCTCCGACCCCAACCCGTTCGGCTGGGAGCGCCTGGAGTACGTCCGCAAGGCCGCGAGGTCCAAGGAACTCAACGAGCTGCGCACGCCGTTCGTCGTCATCTCTGCGAGCGGGATGGCGGAGCACGGGCGCATCCTCCACCACCTCCGGCACACCATCTCAGACCCGCGCTCCACGGTCCTCATCGTGGGCTATCAGGCGGAGCACACGCTGGGCAAACGCCTGGTGGAGCGGCGCGACGAGGTCCGCATCTTCGGCAAGACGCACCGCCGAAAGATGGAGGTGGAGGTCATGAACACCTTCTCCGCCCACGCCGACGAGCCCGGATTGGTGAACTGGATCGGCGATCTGGACCAGAGCCGCCTCCAGCGCACCTTCCTCGTCCACGGCGACCCCGAGCGGCAGACCGCGCTCACCAACGCGCTCGCGAGCGCGGGCGTAGGCGGGGCGGTCTCCTCCCCGGCGCGAGGCGAGAGCGTCACGCTCTGACCCCGAGACCCGCAGCGCCTCCCGCGAGAGCCTCCGCCAGCCGTCAGCGGCCGCGCACGAACGGCACGAACTGCACCGCTGCCAGCGTCTCGCGTGTCACGTCCTCCGGCCCCGGCCCGGTCCGCCGCACCACCACGATCCGCTGCCTCTCGCTCCCGCCCACCGGGATCACGAGCCGCCCGCCCGGCCGGTCGCCGTCCGGCTGGCGGAGCTGCTCCACGAGCGCGGGCGGGATGGACTCCGCGCCGGCCGTCGCGATGATGCCGTCGAACGGGGCGACGGCGCTCCAGCCGTGGCTGCCGTCGCCGAGGCGCATGCGGACGCGGTAGCCGAGCCGCTCCAGGAGCGCGCGCGTCTGGTCGTAGAGCACGCGGTGCCGCTCGATGGAGAACACCCGCGCGCCCAGGCTCGCGAGGACCGCCGCCTGGTACCCGCTGCCCGTCCCGATCTCGAGGATCTTCTCGTCCGGCTTCGGGTCCAGCAGCGCCGTCATGTACGCCACCGTGGAGGGCTGCGAGATGGTCTGGTCCGCGTCGATGGGCAGCGCGACGTCCTCGTAGGCGCGGCGGTGCAGCGCGGTATCGCGCAGGAACTCGTGGCGCGGGATCGTCGCGATGGCCTCCAGCACGCCCTCGTGCGTGATCCCGTTGCCGCGGACCGTCTCCGCCAGCGCGGCGCGTCGTTTCTCGGTCCGCATCATGCCGTCGCCTCGGTCTCGTCCTCGGGTGCTGGCGTGGCGGGCCTCGCGCGGTCCGGCGAGAACGCGTCGTTGAGCCGCGCCTCCACCTCGCCGAGGGAGAGGTCCACGTCCAGCTTCCCGCCCTCCGCCACGGAGATGTGGCCGGTCTCCTCGCTCGTGACGATCACGAACGCATCGGTCCGCTCCGAGAGCCCGACCGCCGCGCGGTGCCGCAGCCCGAGGTGCGGGTCCAGCTCGCGGGCGTCCGAGACGGGGAGGATGCACCGGGCCGCCTCGATCTTCTGCCCCTGCACGATCACCGCGCCGTCGTGCAGCGGGGAGTTGTGCCAGAAGATGCTCACGAGCAGGTCGCGCTCCACGTCCGCCTGGATGCGCGTCCCGCTCTCGATGTAGTTGCGGAGGCCCGTGCTCCGCGCGAACGCGATGAGGCTGCCCATCCGCTGGCGGCTCATCTCGTCCACGGCGGCCACCACCTCAGCGGTGATCTTCTGCCGCGGCGCCGTCTGCACGAACCGCCGCACGATGGGGTTGCGGCCCACGAGGAAGAGCGCCTGCCGGATCTCCGGCGCGAAGATGATGATGAGCGCGAGCACGAACACGTCGCCCACGACGCCGAACAGTGTGCTCAGCGTGGTCAGCTGCAGCGCGCCGACGGTCACGTTGACGAAGTAGAGCCCGAGCAGCGCGAAGGCGATCTGCACCGCGATGGTGCCGCGGATCAGCCGGTAGACCTGGTAGACGAGGAACGCGACCACGGCCACGTCCACGAGGTCCTGCCATCGGACCTCCAGGAAGCCGATGTCGAAGAGGCCCAGGAGGGGGAGCCCGCTCATGCCTCGCCCCCGTGCTCCTCGTCGCGCTCCGCCGCCCGCTGGCGGGCCTGCTCCGCGGCCTGCACGAGGGCGAGCGCCTCGGCCGTCTCGCGCACGTCGTGGACGCGCACGATGCTGGCCCCGCGCGCCGCCGCCAGCGCCGCCAGCCCGACGGACCCGAAGACGCGGCCCCCGGTGGGCACCGGGGCCTCCGGCGTGCCGAGCACGCGCCCGATCGTCGCCTTGCGGGAGACGCCCACGAGGACCGGCCGCTGGAGCCGGTCGCGGAAGGCGTCCGTCTCCGCCACGAGCCGGAGGTTCTCGCGGTGGGTCTTCCCGAAGCCGAAGCCCGCGTCCACGATCACGTCGCGCACGCCCGCCGTCTCGGCCCGCTTCTCGGACTCCGCCAGCGCCACGGCCACTTCCCCCACGATGTCGTCCGAAGCTTCGACGTGGACCATCTCGCCGGGGCGGCCGCGGCCGTGCATGACCACGAGCGGGGCGCCGTAGTCCGCCGCCGCGTGCGCCGTGCCCACGCCGTAGCGGAGGCCGGTCACGTCATTGACGATGTGGGCACCCGCACGCAACGCTTCCCGTGCGACGGCTCCTTTGTAGGTGTCCACGGAGATCAGCACACCCGGCAGGTCCCGCGCGATGGCCTCGACCACGGGCACGACGCGCGCCAGCTCCTCGTCCAGCCCGACGGGTGCGGCGCCCGCTCCGTAGGTGGTGCCACGCGGTCGCGTGCTCTCGCCGCCCACGTCGATGAGCCTCGCGCCCTCTTCCGCCATCTGGCCGGCGCGCTCCAGCGCGGCCTGCACGCCCTCGTAGCGCCCGCCGTCCGAGAACGAGTCCGGCGTGACGTTGAGGATGCCCATGACGTGCACCCGGCCGGGGCGGCAGTCCAGCGGGCGGCCCCGGCAGTCCAGCACCCAGCGGGCGGCGGGATCGGGCGGGGGGGAGGGGGGCATCCGGGGACGGCAGCGAGGGGCAAAAAGGTACGACCCGGCCGGCGCGAGGGGTCCCCGCAGGGACGTTCCTGCGGCGTCCGCAGAGGAACATGCCCCCGTGCACGCGGTCTACACATACCTTTGCGCGCCCGGCGTCTCGGGCCCCTTTACGCAACGCCTCTGAGCATGTTTGTGCCCCGCAGCCAGCGGATGCTGGACCAGTACCTCCAGGAGATCGGCCGGATCGATCTCCTCACGGCGGAGCAGGAGGTGGAGCTGGCGAAGCGAATCAAGGAGGGCGACGCGGACGCGCTGCACCAGATGGTCCGCGCGAACCTCCGCTTCGTGGTCTCCGTCGCGAAGAAGTACCAGGGGCAGGGGCTCAGCCTCGCGGACCTCATCAACGAGGGCAACTACGGCCTCATCAAGGCCGCCCAGCGGTTCGACGAGACCCGCGGCTTCAAGTTCATCTCGTACGCCGTCTGGTGGATCCGGCAGGCCATCCTGCAGGCGCTCGCCGAGCAGAGCCGCGTGGTGCGCCTCCCGCTCAACCGGATCGGCACGATCTCGAAGATCCGGAAGGCGACCGCCCGCCTCCAGCAGGTCCACGACCGCCCGCCCACGGCCGAGGAGCTGGCGGAGGACCTGGAGCTGCCGGTCCAGAAGATCGAGGACGCGCTGAAGTACCAGAGCCGGCACGTCTCCATGGACGAGCCCTTCGGCGACGAGGACGACAACTCCCTGCTCGACGTGCTGGCGGACGAGGCCGACGTGCCGCCGGACGAGGCGCTCCTGGACGAGAGCCTGAAGATCGACGTCGAGCGCGCGCTCGGGACGCTCGCCCCGCGCGAGGCCGAGATCACGCGGCTCTACTTCGGCATCGGGCGGGAGCACCCGCTGACGCTGGAGGAGATCGGGCAGCGGTTCAGCCTCACGCGCGAGCGCGTCCGCCAGATCAAGGAGAAGGCGCTCCGCAAGCTCCGCCAGAAGCACCGCCGCGCCGAGCTGCAGTCGCACGTCGGATCGTGAGCGGGCCGGGCTGACGCTCGCTCCCGCCGAGACCGTGCGCCAGCGCGTGGCGCCAGCCTAGCTTGCGGCTGCCTCTCCGACCCGTCATGTCTCCGACCCTCGCCACCGACTGGTGGCTCGACCGCGCCGACTCCCTCCGCGACCTCGCGCAGACCGGCACGCCCCGCTACGTCTACGCCGCCGACATCCTCCGGCGGCAGGCCCGCTCCCTCCGCACGCTCGGCGTCTTCGACCGCGTGCTCTACGCCGTCAAGGCGAACGCGCACCCCGGCGTCCTCGGCGTCTTCCACGAGGAAGGGCTCGGCTTCGAGTGCGTCTCGCCGGCCGAGGTGAAGCGCGTGCTCGGGCTGTTCCCGGACCTGGACCGCAGGCACGTGCTGTTCACGCCCAACTTCGTCCCGCGCGAGGAATACGAGTGGGCGCTGGCGGAGGGCGTGCGCGTGACCGTGGACAACCTGTACCCGCTGGAGGCGTGGCCCGAGGTGTTCGCCGGGCGCGAGGTCTTCGTGCGATTGGACCCCGGGCAGGGCCGCGGCCACCACGACCACGTCCGCACCGCCGGCAGGCGCTCCAAGTTCGGGATCGACCTGGACGACCTCGGCCGGCTGGCGGAGGCGGTGCGCGAGGCGGGCGTGCGCGTCACCGGGCTGCACGCGCACGTGGGCAGCGGGGTAGACGCGCCCGACTCGTGGGCGGAGACCGCCGAGGTGCTGGCGGCGGCCGCGGAGTGGTTTCCGGACGTCCAGGTGCTGGCCCTCGGCGGCGGCCTGCCAGTCCCCTCGCACCCCGGCGCTCCTCCGTTCGATCTGGAGCGGGCCGCCACGCTCCTCCACGACCTCCGCCAGCGGCGGCCGGACTTCCAGTTCTGGACCGAGCCCGGCCGTTTCCTCGCGGCGGAGTCCGGCGTCCTCCTCTGCCGCGTGACGCAGACCAAGGACAAGGGCGGCGTCCGCTACGTCGGGCTGGACGCGGGGATGAACACGCTCGTGCGGCCCGCGATGTACGGCGCGCACCACCCCATCGCGAACCTCTCGCGCCTGGGCGAGGAGGCGCTGCACCCGACGGAGGTGGTGGGCATGATCTGCGAGAGCGGCGACGCCTTCGGGCACGACATCCCCCTTCCGGAAACCCGCGAGGGCGACGTTATCGCGATCGGGACCGTGGGCGCGTATGGCGCCTCGATGGCCTCGCACTACAACCTCCGCGAGCCCGCGACGGAATCGCTGCTGGACTGACCACCTGCCCTCGCGCACGGATCACCGGCACCGCCAGCGGGGCGAGCACTACACCTGGGGGGGCGCCGCGCGTGGCTCGGGGGGGCGGAGGCCGTCGGCGGGGGCGGCGTCCAGGGTGAAGGAGAAGGTGGAGCCGTAGCCCGGCCGGCTGTCCACGGCGAGGCGCGTGCCGTGCGCTTCCAGGATGTGCTTGACGATGGCGAGGCCGAGGCCCGTCCCGCCCTGCGCGCGGCTGCGGCTCTTGTCCACGCGGTAGAACCGCTCCGTGAGCCGAGGGATCGCCTCCTTCGGAATCCCGATCCCATCGTCCACGACGCCGACGCGGACGCGGCCATCGCGCTCTCGCGCGGCGATCTCCACTTTGCCGCCCGGCTCGTTGTACTTGATGGCGTTCTCCGCGAGGTTGGTGAGCACCTGCCGGACGCGGTCGCGGTCGGCGAGGGCGGGCGGGAGGTGCTCTGGCACCCGAACGGCGAGTGCGACCCCCGCCTCCGTGGCCATGCGGTCCAGGCTCTCGACCGTCTCCACCGCCAGCGCGCGGAGGTCGAACGGGCGGACGGTCAGCGAGAGGCGGCCCGTCTCCAGCTTGGAGATCTGCGCGAGGTCGCGCGTGAGGGCCTCCAAACGGTGCGCGTTGGAGAGGATCTTCTCTACGAACCGGGTGCGGACGCGGTCGTCGTCCAGGGCGCCGTCCAGGAGGGTTTCCGCGAAGCCGCTGACGGCGAAGATGGGCGTGCGGAGCTCGTGGCTCACGTCGCCGAGGAAGTCCTTGCGGTAGCTCTCCAGCCGCTCCAGCCGCTCGATCTCGGCCTGGAGGGCGCGGCCGGCGCGGTAGACCTGCCGGATGAGCGCGTCCAGTTCGTCGCGCTCGCTCGTTGCGTTGGGGAGCTTGCCGAGGGCGTCGAAGCGGCGCTTGCGGGCCTCGCGGAGCGTCTGCCGCGCGAGCTCCAGCCTCCGCGCCACGCGGGCGTAGACGGACCGGTAGGCGACGCCTCCTGCCACGAGCCCGCACCCCACAGCGAGGAGGAGGCCGGTCCCCCAGCCCGCGGCGAGCCCGCCGCCCACGCCCGCGGCGAGCGCCGCGGCTCCCGAGACGGGGAGCGCGACGCCGAGCGCGAGGCGGTTGAGGCGGGTGGGCATGGGCAGGGAACGGAGTCGAGGGGCGCGTTCGCGCCGGGGCCACGCACCCGGTCGGCTGGCGGGGGAGTCCCGCCAGCGGGCGGCGTCAGGCCGCCAACTCGCCGACCATCTTGTAGCCGACGCCCTTGACGGTCTCGATGTAGTGGCTGCCGAGCTTCTCGCGCACCTTTCGGACGTGCACGTCCACGGTCCGGTCCACCACGTAGACGTCCGGGCCCCAGACGGAGTCCAGCAACTCGGCGCGGGTGAACACGCGGTCCGGGTGGCTCGCGAGGAAGTAGACCAGCTCGAACTCCTTCCGCGGCAGCTTGAAGGACTCCTCGGAGTCCGGCCGCTCCACCACGTACCGCTCGCGGTCGATGAGGAGGTCGTGGACGCGGAGCTGGGCGGTGCTGGCCTCGTCCTCGCGCGCCTGCCGGCGGATCATCGCGCGGACGCGGCTGACGAGCTTCTTGGGCGAGACGGGCTTGGTGACGTAGTCGTCCGCGCCGGCGTCCAGCCCGGCGATCTCGTCGCTCTCCTCCACGCGGGCGGTGAGGAGGATGATGGGCGTAAGGCGGAGCTGGGCGTCCTCGCGGAGCCGCTGCGTGAGCTCGATGCCGTCCATCTCCGGCATCATGATGTCCAGCACGGCCACGTCCGGCCGCTCGGTTTCCGCGAGGCGGAGGCCGTCCTTGCCGTTGGAGGCGGCGAGGACGCGGTAGCCCGCCTGCTCGAGCGTGTACTGGAGGAGTTCGACGAGGTCCGGCTCGTCATCGACGAGGAGGACGGTGGGGGCGTCGGTGTCCGGTGCGGCCATGGCGGGAAGAAAGCCGGGAGGTGAGGTTCAACCTACGCGGCGCCCCGTTACGCGAGTGTTAGAGGCCACGCGCCCGGTGTGGAGGGGGCGGGAAGTCTCTCCGCGTCCGCCCGCTGGCGGTTGCGCTCGGCGAGGGCCGGCGCCAGCGGGGCGGGCTCAGGCGCGAAGCGCGAGGCGGATCATCTCCTCGGCGGACTGCAGGCCGCGGTTCTCACGGAGCACCTTGCGGGCGGGCCAGCCCGAGCCCTTCGAGCGCGGCGCGGGCGTCCGCGCGGGCCTCGGCGGCGGCGCCGTCGCCTCCGGTGGTGGCGATCTCCAGGCCGTCCATGGCGGCCATCTTGTCGCGGAGCTCCACGATCAGCTTTTCCGCCTTCCGCTTGCCCACCCCAGGGATCCGCGTCAGCATCGCGCTGTCCCCGGCCACGACGGCGTCGCGTAGCTCGGTCGGGTTCATGGCGCTGAGGGCGGCGAGCGCGAGCTTCGGCCCGACGCCCGAGACGGCGATCAGCGTCTCGAAGGTCTGCCGCTCGGGCTCGCCGGCGAAGCCGTAGAGCGTGTGGGCGTCCTCGCGCGCGACGTAGGTCGTGAGCAGCTTCGCGGGCTTGCCCACGTCGGGCAGCTTCTCGTAGGAGGAGGCCGGGATGTGGAGGAAGTACCCGACGCCGCCCGCGTCGAGGATGGCGTGGGTGGGCTTCTTCGCGGCGAGGGTGCCGGAGATGTACGCGTACACAGCGAGTGGGGGAATCCGGTCCAACCTAGCGCCGGGGGCTGCCAGCGCGCTGTCACTCCCCGGTCCGTTCCGGCTGGCGGTCGCGCTCGGCGAGGACGGCCGCCAGCGGACGGCACCGCGTGTGGAGGGCGGGAGCCGCTCACGCGAAGAAACCGTTTCGGAAGCGGTCCCACCCGGCCTGCCGCGAACCGCGCCACCTGCCCACCGTCTCCTGCCCATGGACACGCCGCTTTCCCCCGCATTGGAAGCCTTCGCCGCCAGCGTCGAGGCCCGCCGCGCGCACTACGTCCGCCGCGGTCCGACGGTGGAGAGCGCCGAGGCTACGATTCGCGCCGCGCTCGCGCTGCTGTTCCCCGCCTTCGCCAGCGGCGCCGGACCCGTCCGCGACGAACTCGTGCGGTTCCACGACCACCTCTGCGACGTGCTGCGGCCGGTCGCCCCGGAGCGGGCCAGCGCCCTCGCCGCTGCCACGCTGGCGCGCCTCCCCGAGCTGTGCAGCCGCCTCCGCGAAGACGCCGAGGCCACGGCCAGCGGCGACCCCGCCGCCGAGAGCGTGGAGGAAGTGGTCCTCGCGTATCCGGGCCTCTACGCCACGGCCGTCCACCGGCTGGCGCACGGGCTCTACCGCGAGGGCGTCCCGCTCGTCCCGCGCCTCCTCGCCGAGCACGCGCACCGCCAGACCGGCATCGACATCCACCCCGGCGCGCGCATCGGCCACGCCTTCGCCATCGACCACGGGACGGGCGTGGTGATCGGCGAGACGGCGGTCGTGGGCGACCGGGTGCGGCTCTTCCAGGGCGTCACGCTCGGCGCGCTGTTCGTCGAGAAAGGCCTCGCGGCCACGAAGCGCCACCCGACCGTCGAGGACGACGTGGTGGTCTACGCCAACGCGACGGTCCTCGGCGGCGAGACCGTCATCGGCGCCGGTAGCACGATCGGCGGCAACGCGTGGATCACGCGCTCCGTCCCGCCCGGCTCCGTGGTCACGCACGTGGCGCAGGTCCGCGCCCGCGACGGCCGCCCCCAACCGTTCCCCGATTACGTCATCTAACCCCCACCTCTCATGCCGTTCGACAACGTCCTGGCCACCATCGGCCACACGCCGCACGTCAAGATCAACCGGCTCTACGGAGCCGACGCCAACGTCTGGATCAAGCTGGAGCGCGCCAACCCCGGCGGCTCCATCAAAGACCGCATCGCCCTCGCGATGGTGGAGGCCGCAGAGCGCTCCGGCGAGCTGAAGCCCGGCGGCACCATCGTGGAACCGACGAGCGGCAACACGGGCGTCGGCCTCGCGATGGTGGGCGCCGTGAAGGGGTACCGCGTGGTCCTGACCATGCCCGCCTCCATGTCCGTGGAGCGCCGCCGGCTCATGGCCGCCTACGGCGCGGAGTTCGTGCTCACCCCCGCCGAGGGCGGGATGAAGGGCGCCATCGAGGGCGCGCGCCGCGTGCTGGCGGAGACGCCCGGCGGGTGGATGCCGCAGCAGTTCGAGAACCCCACCAACCCCGGCATCCACGAAGAGACCAGCGCCCAGGAGATCCTGGCCGATTTCCCCGACGGTCTGGACGCGCTCGTCACGGGCGTGGGCACCGGCGGCCACATCACCGGCGTGGCTCGCGTGCTCAAGCGTGAGATGCCGGACCTCAAGGTCTTCGCCGTCGAGCCCGACGCCTCGGCCATCCTCAACGGCAGCGATCCGGGGCCGCACCCCATCCAGGGCATCGGCGCGGGCTTCGTGCCGGAGGTGCTGGACCGCGACCTGCTGGACGGCGCCCTCCGGGTCACCGGCGACGACGCCAAGGCGTACGCCCGTCGTGCCGCGAAGGAGGAGGGCCTGCTCGTCGGCATCTCGTCGGGCGCGTCCCTCGCGGCCGTCGCGCAGGCGCTCCCGGACCTCGCGCCCGGCGCCCGCGTGCTGACCTACTGCTACGACACGGGTGAGCGCTACCTCTCCGTGGACGGCCTTTTCGAGATGCCGGAGCCGCGGACGCTCGACTGAGGCCAGCCGCTGGCGGTCGCTCTCGCCGAGAAGGGCCGCCAGCGGAGCGCGCGGGTGCAACTTGCGGGGCGCTCCTGCCGAATGGGGCGCGGTCACCCGCTCTCCCCCCGATGCGCCTCCGCTTCTCCCTTCTCTCGCTCGTTCTCCTCGCGACGGCTGCCCAGGCGCAGACCCCGCTGACGCCCGGCCAGTCCGTCGATCGCGACCTCGGCTCCGCTGACGCGCACGCCTACACGCTGGACCTCGCCGCCGATCAGTTCGTGCTCGGCGAGGCCGTGCAGCACACCGTGGACGTGGTGGTGCAGCTGGCGGGACCGGACGGCCGGACGCTCCAGGAGTTCGACTCGCCCGCGCGCGGGCCGGAGCCGTTCCAGTTCGTCTCCGACGAGGCCGGCACGTACACGCTGACCGTCACGCCGTTCGAGGAAGCGGAGGGCCGGTACACGATGATGCTCCGCCGCGTGGAGCCCACAGCTACCACGCCCGAGGGCATCGTCGCGCAGCAGTACGCCGTGCTGGACCGGGACGACTCGCCGGGCGCGGTCGTCGCCATCGCGCGGCGCGGGGAACTCGTGTTCGGCGAGGCCTACGGCATGGCGGACCTCACGCACGGCGTCCCCTACACGCTGGACACGCCCACCAACATCGGCTCTACCTCCAAGCAGTTCACGGCGTTCGCCATCGGCCTGCTGGCGGAGCGCGGCGAGCTGTCCCTGGACGACGACATCCGCCAGCACATCCCCGAGCTTCCGGACCTCGGCGCGACGGTCACCATCCGCCACCTGCTCACCCACACGAGCGGCTACCGCGAGTTCCTCAACGCCGTCGTGATGAGCGGGCGATCCGCGCAGACCATCGCCCGCGACGAGATCATCGCCATCGTGCAGCGCCAGCCGGAGCTGCAGAACGAGCCCGGCGCGGAGTGGAACTACAACAACACCGCCTTCGCGCTGCTGGCGACCGTCGTGGAGCGGACCACGGGCGAGGGCTTCCCCGAGTGGATGCGCGCGAACGTCTTCGAGCCGCTCGGCATGGCCCACACCTACGTCCGCGAGGACCCGACGGTCATCATCCCGGGCCGTGCCTCGGGCTACGTGGCCGGGGAGGACGGCGGCTGGCGCGAGGTCGTGGACCTCGGCGGCGCGATGGGCGCCGGCTCCATCTACTCCACCGCGCCGGATCTCGCGAAGTGGATGGACAACTACCGCACCGCCGCACTCGGAGGCGAGGCACTCATCCGTGAGATGACCACACCCTACGTCCTCACCACGGGCGACACGACGGGCTACGGCCTCGGGCTGTTCATCGATGAGCTCCGCGGGCTGCGGCGGTTCCAGCATGGCGGCGCGGACGCCGCCCACCGCTCCACCTTCGGGTACCTCCCGGAGATCGAATCCGGGCTCATCGTGCTCACCAACTTCCCCAACGCGCCGGACGCTCTCGGCGTCATCTCAGAGGCCTTCTTCGGCGAGCACTTCGCGCCGGAGCCGGAGGCCGAGGAGGCGCCCGCGGCGGCGGACTTCGACCCGGAGACCTTCGATCCCGAGACGTTCGACGCCTACGCCGGGCGCTACGAACTGGAGGAGGCACCCGGCTTCATCCTCACCTTCCGGCGCGACGGCGACCAGTACTTCACGCAGGCCACGGGCCAGTCCGAGGTGCCGATCTACCCCATCGCGGAGAACCGGTTCGAGCTTCGCGTGGTGGATGCCGAGGTCACCTTCCACATGGAGGACGACGGGAGCGTAGCGCGCATCACGCTGCACCAGAACGGC
>LWDU01033676.1_pt1 | contig 14031 bp, 10 predicted proteins | sample 727161 | NCBI WGS metagenome assembly LWDU01 (sample SAMN04566230, study PRJNA314399) | hydrothermal vent metagenome | isolation source: deep sea hydrothermal plume seawater | place: Mexico: Gulf of California, Guaymas Basin | collected 2004-07-11 | reverse complement strand
AACTTTTTTTACATTTATATCAAAAAATTTGGATAAAGATTTATCTAAGTTAAAAAGATTAGAACCTCCCCCTGCAATAAAAAATTTTGAATTTGCAGATGTATTAAATCTATTTAGAGTTAAATGTTTTTTTACTATTTCAAAAATTTCATTAATTCGAGATTTTACAATATTTAATATTAAAGATTTACTAATTTTTCTAAAATTAGAATCTATAAAAAAAGTACTTTTTAAGTTATCATTATTATCAAAAATTAAATTTTCTTTTTCGAACAAAAAATTAATCTTATTTCTTATATTTTCTGACTCTTCAAGACTTAATGAGCACACTTTAGAAATATCTTTTGTGATATGATTTACGCCGACTGGAAAAGTTGCGGAATTTATTAAAGCCAGATTTTTAAATATACCTATACTTGTTCTCTCAAACCCAAAATCTATTAGAACTGAACCTGCGTGAAGATCATTATAACTTAACGAATTTGCTGCTAAGCTAAAAATATTTGAGATAAATCTTTCAATTTTAATATCGCAATCACTAAATATTTGACTAATGTTTTTTATATTGTTTTTTGGCATTGTTATAAATGTCATTTCGTGACTTAAATAATCTGCATAAACATCTATTGGTTCTTCAATAAACTTTTTACCGTCTACAATATAATTGTGATTAAAGATATGAATAATTGATTGTTTCGTATCATTGTGTGTTACTTGTTTTTTTGCTTCTTTCAATAAAAATTCTATATCATCTTTGTAAATTTTTGATCCATTAATTTTCTTATGTTTAGAAAGTCGAGTGCATAAAAATTCTGGCTGTTCTAAAATAACATTAATTTGTTTAAGTAAAATTTCTGCTTTTTTTTCTGCATTACTTATAGATTTTCTAATTGCATTTGTAGCTCTACTTACATTTATTATAACACCATTATGAATACCTTCGGATGGAGTTACTGAGGTAGAAATTATTTCTGAAACATTATTGTTAACATTAAAAATAATACACTTTATATTTATATTACCTATTTCAACTACACCATTTAAATTATTAAGTTTCATCTTGTTATTCCACTACTATCTCATTGTTCATTCTTAGATCAATTAAATTATATTTTTTAAAATCTTCGCGATTTAATAATTTAACAGAACGCTGAATAGCTGGCACTATTTTTTTAGACGGAAATTTTATTAAGTTATTATTTAAAAGCTTTACGTCCCAGCGTCCTATTTGAAAATAATAATATTCTTTTACTTCTTTTGTAGGAAAACCATTATTTTTTAATAAATTTAAAAATTTTATAAAGTTTTTATCTGCATTTTCACCAAAGACATTTGGAAAAGTATCTTGGAATAGATCTTGATTGAAAGCGTGTAAATTAGAAACGTCATCTAATAAATATTTTTTACTATCTTTAAATATAATAGCAACTGGTTTTGCTTCATTAACTTTTATTAGTATTGTATCTGGATATTTTTTTTTTACATCAATTGTGTTTAAAAATTTAACTTGATTTAGTGGATCTTTTAAATCTCTTTCTTTTACAAATAGAATATTTTTACCATATATATGAGATAATTTTTTATTAATTTCATTTTTGCTAATTAATTGATTATCTATAATTATGATGTTTTTAATTTTTAAAAAAAAGTTTTTTTTTTGTGGAAGTTTATTTAATTCACTTGGTGTATAAGTTGTTAAAAAAATAAATAATAATACTAGCAAAAATGTAATATAAAACTTTTTCATCTATTAAGACTGGCGTCTTTAATCATCCAGTCAACTAAATCTTCAAAACTTATATTGTTATATTCTGCTATTTCTGGAACTAGTGATAGTGTTGTCATGCCTGGCTGTGTATTTGTCTCTAATAAATAAAATTTATTTTCAAAGAACCTAAAGTCTGATCTTGTAATACCTTTGCACCCTAGCAAATGATGAGCTTTTCTAGCAAGCTCAAGTACCTCTTGATATTTTTTCAAAGGAAGAGGTGCGGGCATTATATGTTTGGTTTTTGCGGAGTTAGAATATTTTGCTTTAAAATCATAAAAATTTCTTTTAGGAATAAGCTCAATTGCCCCTAAAGCCTTATTTCCCATTACTGCTACCTGTATTTCTTTTCCTGGAATATATTTTTCTACTAATATTTTATCATAATCTTTTAAAAGTTTTTTATAATTTTGCTTGAGTTGCTTTTTATCTTTACAAATAAAAACTCCTAAACTTGATCCTTCGTTAATAGGTTTAATTACAACAGGGAATTTTATTTTATTTTTTTTAATATTATTGTTTATTTTGTGTTCATTTTTCTTGTTTAATAAAAAATATTTAGGAACTCTTATATTGTTTTTTTTAAATATAAGTCGTGACAACTCCTTATCCATAGCTGTGCTAGATGCATAAACTCCAGAATGAGTATATGGAATTTTTAAAGATTCTAAAATACTTTGAACAAAACCATCCTCTCCATACTTCCCGTGAAGAGCATTAAAAACTGCTATGGGCTTTATTTTTTTTAACTTTTCTACAAAGTATCCTTTTGCATCTAAAACCACCACTTTATAGCCTTTTTTTTTTAACGCTTTAGAACAAGCTTTACCGGTTAGAAAACTTATTTCTCTTTCTCCAGATAATCCTCCCATAAGAACTGCTATTAGATTTTTCATTATCTTTCTCCAATAATTTGCAGTTCTAATTCAAGATTTATACCTGTTTTATTTTTTACTTTGTTTTTTACTTTGTTGATTAACTTTTCTAAGTCATTAGATTTTGCTTTTCCATTATTTACAAAAAAATTACAATGTTTTGTAGAAATCTCTGCATCTCCAACTTTCATACCTACACACCCAGAATCATTAATGAGCTCCCACGCTTTTCTTTTTTCAGAATTTTTAAAAGTGCTCCCACATGTTTTAATTTTTGATGGCTGTGTCATTTTTTTTTTTTCTATTAGTCTAAGCATTTTTTCTTGAATGCTAGTTTTTTTATCTTTTTTACCTCTAAGAGTTGCGCTTATAAAAATTAGATTATTATCAAGATCTGATCCTCTATAGTTAAATTTTATATTAGATGATTGGATAACCCTAATATTACCTTTAAGGTCCATCACCTGTAATGAGATTAATACTTGAGAAATATCCTCATTATAACAGCCTGAGTTCATTTTAATTGCTCCTCCAATGGAGCCTGGTATACATGAAAAAAACTCAAATCCAGATAAAGAGTTTTCTAGGGCAAAATTTGAAACACTTTTATCTAGCGCAGAAGCACCAGCAATAATTGTGTTTGGATTAAACATGGACAGACGTGAAAACGATTTCCCAAATTTAATAATAATACCATCGAAACCACCATCTCTAATTAAAGTATTAGAACCGACTCCTAAAACTTTTATTTTATTTGATTCGTTAATTTCTTTTAAAAAAGTTGATAAATCTCTTAAATCTTTTGGGCGAAACAAAACTTTTGCGGGGCCGCCTAAATTAAACCATGAAAACTTTGACAAACTTTCATTAAATGAGATTCTTCCCAAAATCTTACTTTTTATTTTTTTTATATTTTTCATTAATTTTATTATATTTCTGTAGCTATTTTTCTTATCCAACTAGAAATGCTGCCAGCTCCCATGCAAATAACCATTTCGTTATCAAATAAATTTTTTTTAATAAAGTTTTTTAAATCACTCTCATTTTTTATATTAATAACTTGCACATCAGATCTTTTTGTAATTGCTTTAGAAAAAGAATTTTGATCAAAACTTTTATCTATTTTTTCATTAGCAGCATAAACTGGGCAAAGAACTACTAAGTCGGTTAATTTAAAAGATGAAGCAAATTCTTTTTTTAAAAGCTTAACTCTAGAATATCTATGCGGTTGAAAAACACTTATTATTTTTCTTTTTTTATAAACTTCTCTAACTCCACTTATTAGAGCTTGTATTTCTGTTGGATGATGAGCATAGTCATCATAAAAATCTTTACTATCAATAGAAAAAATTTTCGTAAATCTTCTTTGTATTCCTAAAAATTTATTTAATGTACGTTTTATTAAATTTATTTTTATTCCAAGATTTAAAGCAATAACAATTGACGCAGTGGCATTTAAAATATTGTGATCGCCCAATAAATTTATTTGGAAATTTTTAATTCTAAATATTTGATTGCCTGAAAAATTAACTTTCAAATCGAACTTTGCATGATTTTCATTTTTTCTCACATTTAAAATTTGATAGTTTGATTTTTTGTCAAAACCATATGTTACATAGTTATTTGTTCTGCATTTTTTTAATAAATTTTTTAAATTATTGTTATCTAAACAAACTATTGATTTTCCAAACGATGGTGTTTTTTCTATAAATTTATTAAAACTTTTTTTAAGATTTTCAAAATTTTTATAATAGTCTAGGTGTTCTTTATCAAGATTAGTAACAACAGAATAAGTGATTGGAAGTTTTAAGAAACTTCCATCAGATTCGTCTGACTCTATTACGGCCCACTCTCCCTTCCCTAGGTGGGCAGTATTTTTAAGAGAGTTTATTACACCTCCATTTATTACAGTTGGATCTAAACCTGCCTCAGCTATAATGTTTGCAATTAAAGAAGTGGTGGTGGTCTTGCCGTGAGATCCCGAAACAACAATATTTTTCTTTAGTGATACAATGTTTGCTAACATTTCACCTCTATTGAAAATTGGTAAGTTTTTTTTTCTTGAAGCAACTAGTTCCTTGTTGTTTTTTTTTATTGCAGAAGAAACAACAACCATTGTGGCTTTTTTAATATTCTTTTTGCTATGACCTATATAACTTTTTATTCCCGTTTTAATTAACCTACCAATATTTTTATTTTTGAATAAGTCGCTTCCTTGTACATTAAACCCCATGTTAAACATTATTTGAGCTAACCCACTCATGCCTATTCCACCAATTCCAATAAAATGGATAATCTCATTATTTGCAATATTAATTTTCATTTTTAAATAATTTTTTTAATTTCTTCTTCAATTTTCTTATAAACATTCTTACTCCTATTTTTTTTCATATTCTCTCGAAAATTATTTAGTTTCTGTTTATCTTTAATGATTTCTATAATTAAATTAAACAAATTTTTTTCATCAAGTTTATTTTGTTCCATAACCCAACAACAACCTAAGCTATTGTAATAGTTAGCGTTTAATAATTGATGCTCATCAATTGATTCTGGCAATGGAACAGCAATAAAAGGTGTAAGAATATGAGTCAACTCTGCTATAGTTGTTGCTCCAGATCTTGAAATAGCCAGATCTGAAGATGAAATCAAATTTAAAATATCATTCGTAAAACTAAATATATTGTTTTTAATGTTATGTTTATTGTAAAAATTAATTAGCTCGTTTTTTTGATATTCAAGGCATTGTTGATTAATTGAAATTTCATGACCATTTTCTTTAATCATTTTAATTGCTCCAGGAATTTTTTCCCCAAAAACTTTAGCTCCTTGACTACCACCAAGTACTAGAATTGAAAATATTTTATTATTACTTGCTTTTTCTCCAACTTCATAGTTTATAATTTCTTTTCGTAAAATTGGTCCTACTACAGAAATTTTATCCTTATAATTATTAGAAAGATTTATAGAAAAACTTTTGCCTAAAAAAATTTTTTTTGCAAATTTTATCAAAATCTTATTTGCTCTTCCTATAGCTAAATTGTTTTCATATATAACTAAAGGCACATTTAAAATTTTTGATACTAATGAAATTGGAAAAGATACATAGCTTCCAAATCCAAAAATTAAATTTGGTTTTTCTTTAATTATAATGAGCGCTGACTTTAAAATTGAAAAAAAAATTAATAATAAAGATAAAACTTTCTTAAAAATTTTTTTATTTGTAGGAGTTCCGGTATTAATAATGTATGTCTCAAATCTAGAGTTACCTTTTAAAAAATTTTTTCCTCTTTTATCTGTAACCAAAACTACATCATACCCTAATTCAGAAAAGTGTTTCATCATATCTGTAGCCGGCAACACATGCCCTCCCGTTCCACCTGTAGTAAAAATAATTTTTTTACCCATTTTTTTTAACTCTAGTAAAATCTTCTCTAGTAAAATTTAAAATCATTCCTGCTATTATTGAGCTTCCAATCAAAGAAGATCCTCCATAACTTAAAAAAGGTAATGTCATTCCCGTTGTTGGGAGTAATTTAGTATTAACACCTATATGAATGAAAGTTTGAATAATTAAAATCGAAATCAAACCTACAAGCGCCAACTTTATAAATTCATCATTGCCTGACAGGGCCTTATTTAAAACTTTATATGCAATAAATAAAAATAGAATAACTATAAATAAAACAAATATTGCACCAAACTCTTCTGATATCACGGCAATTATATAATCTGTATGCGCTTCTGGAACTTTATCTTTTAAAATACCTTCCCCCATACCTTGGCCAGTTAATCCTCCTTGTTTTATTGCATCTAACGCTTTTTGTGATTGAAAATTATCTCCAGATTTTGGATCGACAAATGTTTTAATTCTCAAAATAATATATCCAAATTTCTGAGGAGAAAAAAGTATTAAAAGACTAATAATTGAGATAAATAATAAACCAAGAATTAATAAAAAAATCATATTAAACCCCGATACAAATATCATTGCAATCCAAGCAGATATTAGCAACAAAGTTTGTCCAATATCAGGTTGATTAATTAGAAATACTGAAATGAAAAATAAAATTAAAAAAGAATAGAAATATCTTTTATAAATATTATTTTTTTCACTCAACACAATTATTTTTGCAGCAAACACTATAAAAAGTGGTTTAACTAATTCAACTGGTTGAAATGTAGGAAGAAAAGGTAAATCCATCCATCTTTTTGATCCTTTAATTTCTATTCCATAGATTGGTACTAAAAAGAGAATTATTAAAGAAACAAAAAACAACAATGGCAAATACTTTATTAATTTATCTTTTTCTATTATAGAAATAACAATAATTAAAGATAAAGAAATAAAAACAAATACAAAATGTTTAATAAAGAAAAAATATGTTTGTTTATTCATTTTTTCTGACATTATAGAAGTGGTTGAAGAAAATGAAAAAAAAAGACCTAGTAAAAAAAGAAACCAAATAAAATTAAAATTTGCTTATCAACGTTTCTCCACCATTTAGCTATTAAACCTGTATTATCTCTACTAAATCTAAACATTTGGTCCTTGTTGGATTTTCCTTTTTATAAGTTTTTTAAAATATTCACCCCTGCTTTCAAAATTAGTAAATTGGTCATAAGAAGCGGCCGCTGGACTTAATAAAATTGTACTTTTTTTTTTTGTATTTTTTTTAATGTCATTAAAAATATCTTGCAACGCTCTCTTTAAATTTCCAGATACTTGAAATTTTATTTTTTTTTCAATTTGTTTTTTAAAAAAATTTGAATTTTTTCCAATAATATAAGCTTTAATAATTTTTTTTCTTACATTCTTTAAATCAAAAATATCTTTCTTTTTAGGTAGACCACCAACTATCCAATAAATTTTATCATAATTTAACAATGATTGGATGCTAGCTTGAAAACTAGTAGCTTTAGAGTCGTTAACACAAACTAATCTTTTGTCTGAATATACGTGTTCTTGTCTATGAGGGAGGCCTTTAAAATCATTTAAAGCACTTACTATTTTAGAATTATTTACTTTTAAATTTTTTACTATATTGAAAGCAAAAGCTAAATTTTCTTTATGAGCCTTCCCTTTAAAATAGTTATTATCAATTTTTTGGTACAAAATATTAAAATTATTATGATTTACCTTAATCAGTTTAGAATTTAATTTTTTTTTTTTAAATATTTTTTTAACTAATTTTGAATATTCTCCTTTATAATTAATATAAGAATAGTCTGTTTTTTTTTGTGCTAAAAATATTTTTAATTTTATTTTTGTATAATTTGAAATATTTTTGTGTCTTTCTAAATGGTCTGGTGAAATATTTAAGATAGCCGCATGTTTAGATCGAAATAATTTTGAATACTCGAGTTGATAAGATGAAACCTCTAAAACAAAAATATTTTTTGTTTTAGATTTTTTTAAAGAAAGCGCTGGTATACCAATATTACCACCCATTTTAACATTGTAGCCTGCTTTTTTTAAAATATGGTCAATAATTTTGCAAGTTGTTGATTTTCCATTGGTTCCTGTAATCGAAATTATTGTTTGATCTTTATTGATCTCAAAAAACAAATCTAAATCTGTAATTATTTTTTTAATATTTTTTTTTAAAAAAATACTTATTTTACATTTTCTAATATCAATCCCTGGACTAATCACTATATAATCAAATGATCTTTTTTTATTTAACCAAAATTTATCGATTGGAAATTTTAATTTTTTTACTTTTTTTCTTACATTGATGCTGTCGTCCCAGCAAAATAATTTTGAGTTTTGATTTTTCAGTTCTTTTGCAACTGAACACCCGCTTTTACCCATGCCATATATAGCAATTTTTTTATTTTGATATTTTTTTAAAAAAACCATTCATTATCTTAATTTTAGTGTTGCTAACCCTATAAGTGCTAAAATTATGGATATAATCCAGAATCTGATAACAACCGTGGATTCAGCCCACCCTTTTTTTTCAAAGTGATGGTGGAGAGGCGCCATCCTAAAAACTCTTTTTCCTGTGAGCTTAAAAGATGCTACTTGTATTATTACTGAAACTGTCTCTAACACAAATAGACCTCCAACAATTGCTAAAACTATTTCATGTTTTGTTATTATACTTACTGCACCCAAAGATCCTCCTAATGACAAAGAGCCGGTGTCTCCCATAAAAATTTTTGCTGGTGGCGCATTAAACCATAGAAAACCTAAACATGAACCAACGATTGATCCACAAAAAATAGAAGCTTCCCCTACATCAGTAATATAAGGTATCTGTAAATATTCAGAAAAAACAGTATTGCCTACCACATAACAAATAAGTGTAAAAGAGATAGCTACTAACATGACTGGAACTGTAGCCAGACCATCTAGACCGTCTGTCAAATTAACCGCATTCGAAGAACCAACTATTATAAAAAGAAAAAATGGAATAAAAAATAAACCTAAATGTAATGTAACATTTTTAAAAAAAGGAAAATAAAGATTTTTTAAGTGTTCGTTGTCTCCAAATCTTACTAGTAAAAAAATAGCAATACAAGATAGTATTATTTGAAACAAAATTTTCATACTTGATGACATCCCTCGAGAGTTACTTCTTTTTATTTTTAAAAAGTCATCGACAGCACCAAGTAAGCCAAAACTTGTTACAACCATTAACAAAACCCAAATATATGGATTGCTTAAATCAGCCCATAACAAAGTACCAAATAATATTCCTATTAAAATAAGAAGGCCTCCCATAGTTGGGGTTCCCACTTTTTTAATGATATGATCTATTGGACCATCTTCTCTGATGGGTCCGGTTATTTTATGAAACTCAATAAATTTAATAAATGGAGAACCAATTAAAAATACTATTGTCATAGAAGAGATTACAGAAAGTCCAGTTCTAAAAGTTAAGTACCTAAATACATTAAGCGCAGAAAATTGATCAACTAAAGTAATTAAAAAACTATAAAGCACTAATTTGTCCTTTTTTAATATTTATTGAGAATCTATTTAACCCTGTTGCGTTTGATCCTTTTACCATAAGTAAATCATTATTGTGTATAATTTTTTCAAAATGATCGTGTGCTTCTCTAAGATTTTTGAAAATTTTACCTTTTTTATTTAAAGTTAAGCCATTAAATGTTTCTTTTATATATTTCCCCAAAACGTAAACTTTATCAATATTACTTTTATTAATTATAATTGACAATTTCTTATGAAATTTTTTTGATTTGTTTCCAAGTTCAAGCATATCACCTAAAAAAACTAATTTTCTTTGATTTTTTCTTCTGCTATGTAAACTAAGATTCGTGATTGCCGTTTTCATAGATAGAGGGTTCGCATTATAACTTTCATCTATAAGTTCAAATTTCTTATTAAATTTTTTAATTACTTTGATGTCACCTCTACCATCAGGTATTTTGAAAGTAATGAAATTTTTTTCTATTTTTCTTAAATCTAAATTTAAAACATACATTGTTGAAATGCATGCTAATAAATTACTTATGAAACTATCAGTCGAATATTTTGTATAAAAATAAAATATTCTATTTTTTACATTTATTTTTAGTTGATAATATTTTTTAGTCTTTTTAATTTCTTTTAAAAATATATCTGCTTTTTTTTTAGTACTAAAAGAAATAACATTTGTTTTTTTTTTAACTGCTATGTTTGATAAAAAATTAAAAAATTTATTATCTTTATTTAAAATTAAACTCCCATGTTTTGAAATATTATTAATTATTTCCGATTTTGCTTTAGCTATATCTTTTAAAGTTTTAAAATTTTTAAAATGTGCTTCAGCAACATTAGTAATAATCGCGATCTCAGGTTTTACAATTTTTGATAAAATGTCTATTTCTCCTTTTTTATCCATTCCAATTTCAAAAACTCCATAATCAATATTGGTTTTTAAATTAGATAGACTGAGAGGAACTCCAAATTTATTATTATAAGAGTGGGGAGAAGAATGAACTTTTCCATAATTTGCAAGTGCAAAAGCAATAATATTCTTTAAAGTAGTTTTTCCAACACTGCCTGTTATTCCTATGATTTGTGCGTTAAAATTTTTTCTAGTTAATTTAGCTAAGTTATTTAGTGAAGATAAAGTATCTTTTACATTTACTGCATTATGTTTTGATAAATTCTTTACCTTTCTATGTACTATAGATTTTATAGCGCCTTTCCTAATGGCTTCTTTTGCATATAGGTGTCCATCAATATTTTTTCCTTTAATGGCAAAAAAAAGATTATTTTTTTTTATAGTTTTTGTATTAATTGAAACACCATTATAATTTATATTTTTAAGATTGTTATTACTAAAAGCTTCTTTGGCAAGAAATTGTGGCCAGCTATTTTTTTTAAAAAGGAAAAAGTTTCTTTTTATTATATCTTTTATTACTTTTTTGTCAGAAAAGTTTATTATTTTATTACCATAATTCTGATTGTGCTCATGACCTTTTCCTGTAACTAAAAGAATTTCATTTTGCCCCAATTCCCTAACTGCAGCTTCTATAGCTTTTTTTCTACTTCCAATACTAAGAGCTTTTTTTCCACACCCTTTTATGATTGCATTTCTAATTTTTTTAGGATTTTCATATCTTGGATTATCATCTGTAATAAATATTTTTCTACAATACTTATTGGCAGTTTTTCCCATAATTAATCTCTTTTTTTTATCCCTATCGCCTCCACAACCAAAAACTACAATTATTTCTTTTTTAAAATGTTTTTTTAATGCATTCAAGCTTTGCTCTAAAGCTGCAGGGGTATGAGCAAAGTCTAAAATAATATTAGAATTATTTTTTAAGTTAGCAATACATTCTAGTCTTCCCTCTACAGGTCTAATTTTGGTTAGAGAATTGATAACTGCATTTTGTTTCAAACCACAGTGTAAAGCTGCCAAAGCTGCCATAAAAAGATTTTTAATTTGAAAATCACCTATAAGAGGAATTTGAAGATAAAAATTTTTTGAATTCATGGAAAATTTAACGATTTGCTTATTTTTTTTGTAACTATGATTTAATATTTTTAAATTTCCCGAATCTTTTCCAATAGTAATCTTTTTTAATTTTCTTTTTTTTAAAATATTATTTAAAATTCTAAACTTTTCATTTTCTTCATCAGTAATAACTGTAGATTTTTCTTTTAATAGTTTTTTAAATAAATGCATTTTTGAATTAAAATAAGATTTCATATCTTTGTGATAATCCAAATGGTCGTGACTAATATTAGTAAATATACCAAGTTTTAATTTTAAATAATCTATTCTTTTTTGATCTAGTCCATGACTTGATGCTTCTAAAATCACATGATTAACTTTATTTTTTACTAAAATTTCAAGGTTTTTGTGTAGGAATAAAGGATCCATCGTTGTTAGTGCGGTTTTAATATTATAATTTTTAGAACGTATGCCTAAAGTACCTATAGATGCTGCTGAAACTTTACAAGCACTTAATATTTGATAAAAAAAATTTACTACTGAAGATTTTCCATTAGTTCCAGTAACAGCAATTATGGTTTTTGGTTTTTTTTTATAAAATTTTGAGCATGCCTCAGACAAACTAGTCCTAACATTTTTAACTGTTATTATTGGTATTGAACAATTTTTTAATATTAATTTGTGATCACTTACAATTGCAGCAGCGCCAAGAGATATTGCTTCATTAACAAATTCATGTCCTGTGTTTTTTTTTCCCTTTATTGAAAAAAAAATTTCATTTTTTTTAACTTTTCTACTATCAAAGCAGATACCGGAGATCTGTATTTTTTGATGTTTTTTATTTACAGTTTTAAGTAAATTTTTAAGCAACATTTAAAATTATCTGCTAACTTGTAAGTTTTTTATGGCTAAAATTGGACCAATTTTTTCTATAATTTTGCCAGCAACCACAACAGTATTCCACCCAGAGGTATTACGTTTTTCACCTTTATGCTTATATCCGTTTTGGAATTCATAAATAAAATCTGGTGCAGGCTTTGGTTCATCAAGTACTACAAGAAGAACATACTTTGGTCTACTTGTTGGAAATAATGAAACAAAAGTATTAAGTTTTTTATTTGTATAAACACCACCAAATGACTTTAAAGCAGTTCCTGTTTTACCTCCTACTTCATAACCTTCAATGTTAGCAAAGTTTGCTGTTCCTTCTTCGTTAGCAACAACTTTTCTCAACATGTTGTTGATTGTTGTGCTTGTTTCTTGGGAAATAATCTGTTTTTTCTGTTTTGACATTTTTTTTAATTGCAAAATAGTTGGTTTAATTTCATATCCTCCATTTCCTAAAATTGCATAAGCCCTAGCTAGCTGTAATGGTGTTGTGGTAATTCCATGACCAAATGATGCTGTTGCTAACTTACACTTTCCCCATTTAAAAGGTAAAGGCGTACCAACTTCTTCCAAATCAAAATTGATTGTTTCAAAAAGTTTTAATGAGTTTAAAAAATTTTTATATTTTTCAATACCAACTTTTTGAGCTATTCTAATTGCGCCTATATTTGATGACTGAATTAGTATCTGTTCCGCACTTAAATTTTTTGGTAATTTGTCATGTTCAGATATTTCTCTTCCCGCACAAGATATTTTTCTTTCTAAATTATTAAACATTGTTTTTGAATTTATAATTTTATTTTTTAATCCCGCCGCTAAAGTAAAAGTTTTAAAAACAGAACCCATTTCATAAACACCCTTAGTAATTTTATTTGTATAAACATTGTCTTGAATTGAAGATCTTTTGTTTAAGTCATAATCTGGTAACGATATAAGAGAAAGTATTCTCCCATTATCCACATTCATTAAAAGAGCCGCACTTCCTATTACATTAAAGATTTTGTCTGCTTTAATTAATTCTTCTCTAATTAAGTATTGTAAATTTGAATCTAAAGTCAGATTTAAAGATGTATTTATAGATACTTCTTTTTTTAATTCATCATCAAAAAATCTTTCAACACCTGAAAGCCCAAAATTATTATCATCTATTTGACCTACCACATGACTAAAAAGATTTTTTTGAGGATAAATCCTAAACTGTTTTTTTTCAAGAACAATAGCTCTGTCTCCCATTAACCAAAACTTAGTTTTTGCATGATCGGTTAATCTTTTTTTAATATAAAAAAATTTATCTTTTTTTAGTTTATTTTTAATTCTATTCGTATCTAAGTGAGGAAATTTAAGTCTTAGATTTAGTAAAAATTTTTCTTTATCTTTTATCAATTTTGGCCTAACTCCAGCTGAATAGACTTCAATGCTTCTTGCTAAAATTTCTCCATTTCTATCAACAATATCACCTCTTTCTTTCGTAAAATTATGACTGATTTTCTGTGAAAAATAATTTTTTTCAGGATGTAAAGAAAGATAAATAATTTTTATACTAAAAATAAGTATTAAACTGAAAAAGATAAAAAATAAAAAATTT
>LWDU01000413.1_pt1 | contig 14033 bp, 9 predicted proteins | sample 727161 | NCBI WGS metagenome assembly LWDU01 (sample SAMN04566230, study PRJNA314399) | hydrothermal vent metagenome | isolation source: deep sea hydrothermal plume seawater | place: Mexico: Gulf of California, Guaymas Basin | collected 2004-07-11 | reverse complement strand
AAAAAACAAGCAGTAAGTGACTTTTTAGATAATGTAGATGATGATTTAAAATCTAGTAAGAAGGATGAACCAAAAGGTAAAAAAGAAGATAAACCAAAGAAAGATAAAATGGATAAAACAGATTATTCAAGTAAAAAAGATTTTTACTTTAAAAATGATGATGATACAATAGAGAAAAAATCTATGACACTTGATGAATATGAAAAAGTGAAAGATGATTATAAAGAAACTGGATGGAGTGAAGCAGGTAAGAAACCATCACAATTACAAAAAGAATATGAATATGATGAAACCTACAAAAAATTTGAAGAAGATAAAGAAATAAAATATGGTGTAGATGGAACTGATATTAGTAAAGATGTAGATTATGTAAAACCAGAAGATAACAGAAAATCAAAATCAAAGAAAGATAGAAAACAAGGTAAAAGACCAGATGGAAAATCTTATGGTACACCAAGCGATAATGGAAATGAACCACATCCAACAAAAGACTATAGAATAGACAAGTCAGATATTGGAGGAGATGAATGGTCAAGTATGACAGAACAAGAAAGAGGACAATCATTGTTTGCAAAATATGGTTCAAGTAAACTTGGTATATCAAAATATGATCAATTAATGAGAAATGATGTATTATCAAAAGAGATGGTAAGTGAAGAACAAGCAAAAGACTTTTGGAGTAATTTAGATAAATCTGATAAAAACGGTAATGGATTATATATTGTTGATAATTATGAATATGACAGACTTACACCAGATGAACAAATGGCAGTAAAAGAAAGATATACAGATCAATTCAAAAGTAGAGAACAACTACATAATGAATTTAGAGAATTAAAAGAAAAATATCCAAAAGAATATGGTAAAGATGAACATCCTTATGTTGACGATACTGAAAGATTACTTAGAGGTAAATCAACACGGTTAAGTTCTGCTCTTAATAGTGGAAAGAAAACTAAAGATAATACAATAGTGGTAAGTGATAATACTGACTTTATAAGTGGAAGTAATAGAATTGGTCAAGGAGAAAATGCTTATGAAGAAATATTTGAACCTACTCAAGTAGAAGGTAAAGATGGTACTTGGGAGTTTGGTGGTAGTTATACAAATGAAAAACAGATGAAACGTTTAGCTAAAATGGCAAAGAAAGACGGTACATTGACAAAAGGTAATGTTAAAACACTTATGGATGAAGCAACTATTGATGCAGATCCATCAGAAAATAAACCAATAGCATTCAAACTTGGTGGTAAAACTTATTGGACTGCTCCAACGAATCCAAATTATGAGGCAGAAGAGGTAAAGGCAATGGAATCACTCAATACCGTATGTCCAAAATGTGGATCAAAAAATACTAGTCGTCAACAAACCAAGTTTGGTGGTGGACAAACTCCAGAACGATTCGATTGTAAAAAATGTGGAAATGTTTTTAAACCTAAATCAAATGAATCATGTGGTTGTAAATCAACATCAATGGAAGCATATCAAAGTTTTGTAAGTAATCAACTTGAACAACTTCAGTCAAAGGCAAAAAGTGGGGAATCAGTAGGATTATTATATGGACAAGAAGTAGAAACAGATGGAAGAAAAATTAAAGGAACATTGGCTTATGCAGGAGTGTCATTAAATGATAGAATTTATCTACCAGAAGAATTAGCAAAAGGAGACGGTCTAACATTACCATTATTATTAAACCATTCATCAATTAGTGGAGCAGAAATGGAACTTGACAGACTTGATGGAAGTATGAAATCATCTTTAGAAAACGGTCAGGACTTTAAAGTTGGAGAAGTGACATTAGAATGGATACCTGAAAAATTAACATTATATTATGAGGGAGAAGTAACAGATCCGTTCTTCCAAAAAGAGATAGATGATGCTAATATGTCAGTTTCATTGGGAATATATTATGACTCAGATTCTCCAAGTGTATGTAATGATAAATGTTATACCGTAATTACTGGAGCAGAATTTAGAGAAGTTAGTTTAGTTTACCATGCAGGATTCCCAATAGCAACCATAGAAGAGGTTGAATCAGGTTTAAAAAAATTGGGAGAATCTGTATCAAAATCAAAAAGTTATGAATGTATATCATGTAAAGATGGGGGATTAATTGATGCAACTGAAAATGATATTAAACATTTAAAATGCCTAAATTGTGGGGAAGTTAATTGGACTAGAATGAATAAATCATTAGAATCACAATTATTACCACAATTATACCTACCTGATATGACAATGGAAGGAATGAAAATACCAACAGTGATTATACAAAAACCAGAAGATACAAGCGATTAAACACAAAAAAATCCCTAATATAAATGCTTAAATATATATAATTTACCATATATATTAGTATGCCTAGAAGAATTATATCTAGAGAAGCAGACGATACAATAGTTCCAGAGGGAAACTTACCAGCATCTAAACCAGAAGCTGGATCAAGTGATAGATCCGATGGTTCAATTTTCAATGCCCAAACTAGAAAATATGAAACTTCTGATACAGGTGACTCTTCTAAGAGATCTATTCCACAATCTGTGCAAAAAGCATCCTCAACCTCTACAGGCGAAGTAGAAACCGTAGACGGTATTGACGTTGAAGACGTTTCAGCAGGAGCTCAACTCCCTGATGATAACGAAGAAGGCGTTAAAACCCAACTAGGTGGCTCAGAACCAGTAGAAGGTACAGCAGGAAGCTCAGAAACTTGGAGAACCAATGCAGACCTTAAATCTGAAAGACGAAGAACAGCAGAATATCATGCTAAAGTACAACGTGCTGAAGCTAAATCTGCACTCGAAACTGCAAAATTAAGAGTTCAAGCAAAAGGTCTTCTCGCACAAGAGAAAGAATTAGATGCTAGAATTAGAAGAGCAAAAGAGACTTCTAAACCACGAGCAGTTATTTCACCAGTCGGTGGAGTTTATGCAAGTGGAAAGAAAACAAGTGCTGTAGAAACCGAAATCTCTAAACCATCTTCATGGTTAAGAGCAGTACAACGTGAAGAAAATGTTTCCCCATCTTTTGTTTGGCACATTAACAAAGAAAAGATTTACGAGAACTATGGAAAGCAATTTATCAAGAAATTTGATTCTGCTGAAAATGAAGTTCACGTTCCAATTCCACAAGGAAGCGTTGGAAAAATTTCAGGAACAGAAGCCGTTACGGGTCCCCCAACTGGAGACTTTATGCGAATTATGTCAGAACAGGTACTAGTTTTACCTAACGGTAAAGTAGTTACACCAGTTAGACAATTCTGTGAAACCAAAATTTTACCAACTGGAACACGAGAAGCATTCTTCTACGACTTTGGTCCTGTCAGTTTTAGTAATATTACTGAAGATGGAAGTACAACTGTTACAGAATCAGCTTCTGTAATTAGAAGTGCTGGTACATCAACTACACCACGAGGTACACGTATTACAATCGGTTACACACAAACTGAGGAAAGTCCTATTGACATTGTCGCTAGTGCTAACAGATCTTTCGCTTTAGAAAGTATCAATGATGAATCTGCTGAAGTTTTAAGCAGAGCATTCAATGACGATACTGGTTCATCTGGAGATGCAACCAATAGAAAAGCAAAAGGTGGAGGAGCAAAAACTGGTAGATGGGTTGATGGAAACTTAGGAACACAAGTCACGGCAGATACAACTGGAAACGGCAAGTTAACCTACAAAGGTTTACTTGGTGCAAAAGGTGTAATTCAAGATGAAGGTTTAGATGATTCTAACCTCATTACCTATACCACAGGTAAAGGTATTCGTGACCTAACCTTAGATAGTGATTTGGATAACTACATAGGATTTAGTAGACCAGCTATCATTACAGAAGCAACTGTAGAAAGAATTGCAGGTACAAACCTCGTAAGAACTTCTGCACTTGCAGATGGTACTGAAGCAAACTCTTCAAGATCTGTCATGTTTATTCCAAATGTCGCATTCGGACTTGTTTCAGGTCGTGACCTTACAATGGAAGCTCAGAGAAGAAACGAACTTCAATCAATTTTCCTCACAGGAACGCAAAAAATTGCTGGTGTGGTTAAGAACGTTGAAGCAACCGTCAGAATCTCACATCTCTAATCAGAAAAATACTTTTTTTTCTTTTTTTTATTATACCTTAATGTATATTATGATCAAGTATTATACGCATATACGTATGAAATGTACGTATATACGTATGAAATCTCATTGAGCTAAGGTTTTTCATAGAAATTGATAAATAAAAATTCTTATATGTAATGAATTAGTTTAACTAATATTGGCAACTTACTCAGAATATGATGTATTAAAGGTAAAAATGAGAATACCAGATGATTCATTAAAAGATGAATTATTGATTTATATGGATGAAATTGATGATTTAATTGATAATAGACTTAGAGCAAAATTGGGGGAGATTGATTCTAATGGAAATAATATTGTTTTACCATTAACAACATCAACAATACCTCAAGTAGACCAAGAAATTAAAGCCATAGCAATAGACATGGTTGAAGGTAAATTTAGATTAAAGACAAGTGAAAAAACTTTGTTATGGGATACATCAGTTAAATCACTTGAAAATTATCTTGAAAGACGATTTGGTTGGACAATTAATGGTTCATATCAAATCAATCCTACTTTAACGGTTTCTCCAACAAGTGGTGTGGTAGGAACTACAGTAACTATTAGTGGAACACAATGGATACCAAATGCTACATTATCAATAAAGTTTGGTGGGTTAGAAGTAACAACAAGTCCGTCAACGGTAGTATCAGATGCATTTGGGGAATTTAGTGGTGTTACATTTACAGTACCTAATAATAGTTTAGGTGGATTTATTATTAATGTAACTGATTATGATTCAAATACATATACAAAGAAAGATCCAAACTTACAATATAATGGTAAGAATGAGAGATTTAGAATAATATGACACTAAGTCAATCGGATATAGAAACCATACTTAAAACAGGAACTTATCCATACATATTACAATATTATAGACGAACACAAAAATTTCCCCTTTATCCAAGTATTGAAATTTTAAAAACACAGCCTGATAGTACCACAACTGATATTACAAAGACTACAACAGAATCACAATTCGAAATTACATTATTAATAAAATTTACCCGTAGACAAGAGGAAGAGGAAGTAGACCAAATTGTAATAGAAAATGAGATTCAAAGGGTTTTAGGGGTAGCAGATGTTGAGCCTACTGGAAAGATATTTTTCGAGTCAGGAAATTGGAGTAGACAACCCCTAGACCAAGAAGTGTTTGGTATGAGATCAGTTTTAAGATTTACTTACCGTAATGTTACAAGTACAAGTGGTTCAGGAATTGTCGGTTCTACCAGTATTTTAGAGTTAAATTCTAATGGTTCACCAACAATAATACAATTATTGGACTATGATGTTTCTGGGGAAGGTGTGGATATACAATCACATATAGATGATACAGGTATAACACAATATGATCCAATATCGGTAAAAGAGTTGGAAATAAGGGTAACATACGAAAACACAAATGCTATAGAAACAATCATAGAAACGGCAGGGGATAATAGAGTAGATGTTCAGGGAAAGATAACAAGAAATGGAGTTGCTAAAAATCACACATTTTTAGTAGGAAACACAACTAAAAGAGGTCAATATTCAGATGTGGAGAAAGCAACAACCACATTATATGTAACAGGAACATGGACTTAAAAGACTTTTATATCAAACCAATACTTAAGTTAGTGTAATGGCAGTCTCAAATTTTAACATAGCTAGTCTTAGAGCAAGACGTTTTAAAGGATTCTTACAATTCCAAGATCCAGAAAATGTTAGTGACTACCTTCGTTTAAAAGAGAGACAAAATTTGACAGTCACATTTCAATGGAATAAAGAACAGCATTATTCAGATGATGGAACTAAAGTGTTCGATCCCAACGGATATAACCATTCATTTAATATCACAATGAAAACATCATCAGATTTGTTTGACACTGCATATTCTACAATAGACCTAACAGATCCACTCACTTATGACGGCAAGACTTTATCTTATTGGATTGCAAAAAGTCAAAATTATGAGAATGTTGAGATTGTATTTGTGGCAACCATTGAGGCAGAAGGATCTAATTCAGATAAATTCATTCATATTAAATTTACGGGGGAGATTGAATCAATAACACCAATTAGTCTACCTACTGGTGGAGCAACAAGTGAAACACAAATAAGTGGTCAAATTAAAGAGATAACAGAAGTTAAAAAGACTACAACATCAACACCACCATAGTCATGAATCTTGCCCAAAGGCGTAGGAAACAACTTGAAGATTACAAGTTGAATTTGGCACATTTCAAATCAGGTTATAATGACTTTGTAAGATTAAAGGTAACTGAGTTGGCAAACAAAATTCTAATAGATCCAATCATTAATAAGATGGAACAAGAAGGTTTTTCTAGAAAGATTTGGCAAAACACAATACTTGATGAAGTAAACCTAACATCTACACATATAAAATTAACAATACGTTCAGAATATTTTTCAGAATCAGGTTTTGATGTTGCAATAGCAAGAGAATATGGTACTAGAACACATTTTATTAAACCAAAAGTTAAATTGGCATTATCTTGGATTAATAATGGTAAAAGACTATTTTCCAAAGGTCATTGGGTAAGTGGTATAAAATCATTAAAAATAATACATAGTACCGTTGAGTTAAATAAAAATCAATTTGCTCAAGAATTCAATGAGGAGTTTGAAAGATGGAGAACAACGATATTTGGCGACAATGCGTTTGACGACTGGGATCAACTACATGATTTATTAGAGTAACATCAATAATATAAATGTTTATATGTATTATAAACAATGTAAAATAATGAATCTTAACGATGAATATATTGTAAAACAAAAAATATATTCTCAACAAAAGAAATACCGTCAAACCCAAGAGGGAAAACTTGCATTAAGAAGAGCTCAAGAAAGACAATTATTAAAAAAAATGGGAACAACCACTTGTGGAAAATGTGGGGAATGTGAGTTTGAAATATTAACTGTTTATAATGGTAAAACACTTTGTTATAATTGTAAATACCGTAGAGTCAAAGTATTAATGGAGTATGAATTATAATGCCCGTAGATGAAGATGTAAATCTAAATCAACCATTAAGTGCAGAAGATCTAAAACAATTAGATCGAGAAGCAAAATTAATGGAAAAGGCAGTAGCCAAGATGGAGAAGGAAGCAGAAAAAGCAGAAAAAGCCAAAAATAAAATAGGTAAGACAATCAAAGAAGTAAATCAGTTAGCAGGTCATAATTCACCATTTGGAGATATTGGGGAGTTTGTCGAAAGAGGTAATACAACTCTATTAGGAACTGGTGGTGGAAGAAATAAAAAAGAAGGGGGAGCAATGCCAATAGGAAGACAGGGAATGAGATCAGATGAACAAGTTGATAGATCTCCAATGGGTAGAGAAGAACCAGAGCATAAAAGATTCATACAGGAAATGAAATTAATACAGGCACAAGCAAAGAAAGAACGTGATCATAATTCAGGAATGATTAACGATATGAAAAGTATTTCTTCTGAGGCTAATAAAGTAGAGGCAAACACTCTTGGATTAATGCACAACCCAAGAGGTATGGCTTTAAGTAAAGTCAAAGGATTACTTGGAAAGACTGTATACGGTGCTATAGCAGTAATGGTTTTAGAATTAGGAGAAAAAATATTCAATGATATTATGAAGGAACTTAAAGGTTTATTCAAGGCAGGAGGAATTTATGATGTCAGGAAATTGGTAAGAGATGAGGTTCATTATATTAATAGTTTGGATCACATACTTAAAATGGAGGAAGGTATGATATATTTCAGTTCAAACTCTTCAGAGGTATTAAGGCAAGGACCTAGTACAAATAGTAATACCCGTGATTTGGAGTATGGACATAAACAGTTTTTAAGGATGAATAACCAGTGATATATAATGGTTGACTCAATATTATACTATAGGGATTCCACACATAAACAATCAGATGTGGCAAATCCAATAGATTTACCAACAACAGGTGGAATAGACAATGGTGGATTTAAATTATCATTTACAACACCAACAAACATATTAGAGGTGGTAGACGAGGTGTATACAAACAATATTATAGATATACCCGTACCAATTAGTGACGGAACTAGAAAGATAAACAAACAGGATAACGGATTACAATCATATACTTTTACAATTAACGGTCTTTTTGAGAATAATCTTAATGATTTGACAATGCTTAACACATTGAGAAAAATGCAACAAGTTACAACTGAACATCCATTTGGTTGTATAGGATTTTATTCCCCAAATGCTCCACAATTCTCAATAGATCCAAATGCTAATGGTTCAACAAACGCAACACGAGGTCTTACCCTAAAATCCACAAGAATAGGATTTGCTGGTCAGAAAAAGAAAAGGTATGGGTTTAGTGTAACACTATCGTTTGGTGGAACACTTTGACATTTTATGAAGACTCTATTTTATTATTAGATAGAACTCAAATATTAAGGTCAAACGCCTTGGTAAATGATGGTCTAGTGATAAATGGGGATTTAAAACCTTGGAGAATACGATTAGAGTTAAGTAATCAAGGTGTAAAAAAAATCAATGCTGGAACACTTCATTTAAAACTTGATGACTCACAAACATTTATAAAAAACACACCAATACTTGTAGACGAGTTCGCAAAAAACAAATACCTCATAGAATGTAAAATAGCACAGGGTGCAACCAATGGCAAGACATTTAGATTTAACATAAACACATCATCAATACAAACATCAGAATCACAGGGAAGTATACTTATATTAAATCTGATAGAAATACAATATAGATTAAAAGAATCAGTAGCATCAAAAAGGCATTATCTACAAACCCCCAAACAGTCATTTGATAATAGAATAAAAGAATTTAATTATGAACAAGGTCAGTATGGAGTTTCAATACAATCTACTGGTACAAACTTACCAAACACTGGAAACTTGAAACAACATTGGCTAGTAGAATCCCCCACAATAAATCATGACTTGTTAACAGAAATAATAGTCAGACTTGCAAACGCACAGGTTACTGGTGGTACTTTCAAGGATTATTATTTTGATTTTGAACCAGATATAGTTACTACAACTAGAACCAATGTTCAGGCAAACCCAGAAGGACTTTTTCCTACCGATGCAGTAGATATTATTAATATAAACCCATTATCTATTGAAACGGCAGATTCTATGGAGGAACAAACTGCAATTACAGATAACCAAAAATGGAAAAATCATATAATTGTAAGAGGACATCCACAAGGTGGATCATTGCCAATGGACAGGACAAGATTTGGCTCTGAATTATTACATGCAAGGGAAAGAGATGAATGGATTGGTTCTACTCCTACTTCTTATATAATCGGTGATCAGGTAAAAAAGACTTGGGATATAAGTGCAACATCATCAAAAGTAATCAGATTTTTTGAATGTCATAAAGATGTAACATCATCACAAAGCCCTGATCAAGACACGACACATTGGACAGAAGACTTTGTTACCATACCAGAATGGGAAGAATATGGAAGATATGATCAATTTGATATTATATATTATAGGGTTTATAACGAAATAAAATTTTACTATGCAGTAAACAACATACATAATGCAGATGTAAATACGAGTAATAGTGCCAATGATCCAGTAACGGCAGGTTCTTCCGTATGGCAACCACTTCATGGTGCAATGGATAATAGGTCAATAGTTGAATGGGTAGATTATTATACACATTCACCTTGGACAAAGGACTTGCAAAAATTTGCAAAGAATATGGGAGGTCAGGGAACTACTCTTCCACATAATATGGTTGGAATGATTCCAGATTGGAATCTTACAATGGATTCAAAGGATAAACAGGATTATACAGATCAATATGAATCAGTATCAGCAAAATTGGTTACAAGTATAAATATGTTTAACATAACTGATGTTGAGAAAAAATTTGACGGTCAAAGATATTTATTGGGAGATATGTCAAGTGCAGTTGCTGGTAATACTTTTTATGATGATTGGACAAGCCAAGGTTATTCAGGAACTCTTAGTTATAGGATAGCAGAGTTTGATGCACATAGGGGCAAATGGAGATTTTCAGCAAGTCCAGTTGTTGGAGATAACATTATGAATTTTGATGACGGAGCTGTTTATATGTGGAGTGGTTCTGCATGGATTACAGGTTATGCTGGAGATGAAAATAGAGGTTGGAAGTTTAATACAGGTATGGATGACAGACCAGCTCCATTCCATGCATGTAGAAATTTATATAAAGTAAAAGGTTCAGAAGGAACACCAAATACAGGTATTGAGGCTAGATTCTTATGGTATCAACCACTTGATATAGGAAGCGATCATTCAAACTGGTCACTTACAAATAGTAGAGGATCATGGTTAAGTTTCTTTTTCCCATATCCTCATGAAGCAACAAATCCATCAGATATTGGAAATCTTTACGGTGGAAATGGTTCAGGTGGAAATCCTTATGCATTCATAAACACTTTTAACTTGGATTATAATTCTTCTGGTGGTACAAACGGTTGGAATGATGGTAAAAATTCGGAAGATATGGGGAGGATAAGTGTTTTTAGGGATTCAGTAGATGCAAATGGAACATTTACTGGAACAGGTGATACTGGAGACTTTACATATTTAATAACAGGATTTGATTCAGTACCAATGGTATTCTGGGCAATTGACAAGTTTGACAGGGTATGGTTTCATAAGTTTAAATTAAGAAGAAATAATCAGTGGGAAATTGTAACAATACCATTCAGTAATCTTGGGGTAAAGGATACAAGTAATATGTATTTTGCACGTTGGACAGAACTTGCAAAATGGTGGGGTTACACAAGTACGTTATTGGATTTCACTTTGGCAGAAAAAGAGTTTACTGGTGTAAAGTTTGACTGGAGATTTGTTAAAGGATTTGGTATATTTTACGAAGGATCATATCATGAAAAAGGATTGTATACAGGTGGAACAGATACATTCGTAGACGTTTTAACCCAAAGTTTGATGCAAATTGGTGGTACAGGTTATGATGTAGTAGAAAAATCTGCACAATTTTGGGCAAATGCTTATAATAAAGCTAGTAATCTATTAGATCCTGACACAACATCTGGTAAAGAATTTGAAATGGATAAGTCAGTAAAATCAAATTATATAATAAGACAATCAACACTTGCAATCGAGGACTTACATTTTGTAAAAGATTTAATGGTAAATTCAGATGATTCTCCAGTTACAAATGCACGAACAAGTATAGAGCATATGGGTAATGAAGAGGATTATATTAATGCAAAATTATATGCAAAATCGGTTAAGGCTAGATCGTCATTTTTCCCACAACAATGGCATTTGCGTTCACTTGGAGATGTTAATATGAAACTTGGTTATAGATTCAGAGTTTCAGGAGACAGAATACCATATAATCCAGACACATATATTGCATGGTCATCTGCAACAACTTATAATAAATCTAGTGATCCTGTTGAACATAACGGTTATTCTTGGAAATCATTGGTAGATGGTAATACAAGTGAACCAGAAGAATTAATTAATGGGGTTCTGACAACCTCAACAGATTGGGTATGTCTCAATGAATTGGTATGTGAAGAGGTAAAACATATTATTGATCATAGTGGTTATCAAATGGAAGTATTTGGAAAACGTAAATTCGTAACGGAGGGTGCTTGATTCATGAGTTTTGATGCAGATACCCTTTTTGGTGAAATTAAAAAAGTAAAGAAAGAACTTGATATTTTACGTTCACAATCAAGACAAGATTTTAGTGGGGGTGGAGGTTCTGGTGGGGGAGGATTTGGTGTAGGAGGATCAACAGTAACAACTCCATCAGTACACGCTACATTCGCATTAAATCCAGTAGTACACAGATTAGATGAAACAGATGATGGATTTGGTAATAACCCAACAACATATAATCTTGAATTATCAATTACCCTGAGAGGAGCAAGTGTAATAGTAGAAGAAGGAGCAACACATCCAAGTAGTACACTTGAATTTCATACAATAAATGGAACACTTAATAACGGTCAAATATTAACAATGAAACCAAAAGAGGGTAAAACCTTAACCCTGAAAACTGGGGGGAATATAGATATAACAACAGACGTTAGTGTAGCCGACACTGAATTTGTAATACTACAATACTTTGATGACAATACTCTTGCTAATAGTAGTCCAGTAACTGGAACTTATTCATTATTATCAGGTGGAGGTGGAAGTAGTGGATTAACAAATCCAGCATCAACTAGTCTTGATATGGGAGCATGGGATATTAACAATGTAAGTGAATTAAGATTTATAAATAATGCTACAAACACAGGAACTCAATTAAGAATAATAGCAAGAGATACAACTACAGCAGATGGTACGTTTGACAGACTTGAGTATGAAGTAGATAATTTAGGTGGACATGATTTTTATGTAGACAAAGTAAATACAACTTATCCTAGATTGGGAATAACGGAAACAAGTATTCAATCAAATGTTCCATTAGATATGAATTTAAATCACATAATATTCCAAGCAATAACAGGTGTATCAGCTCCAACTGGTTTAGAAAAAAGATTCCTATTCTCTGATTCAGCAAATTCAGATCATTTAAGTGTAAGAACTTCAGCAGGAATTGTTGATTTAGAATCTTTGGGTGATTTAGATAATTTATCAGATGTTACTATCACTCTCCCTATTGGAAATGGTGTATTGGTATATGATACAGGTACTAGTCAATGGGTAAACACACAAATAAGAAATAATGAGGTTTCTGCAAGTGCAAATATAGACTGGACAAAAATAAACAAAACAGGATCTGCATTAAATGATTTCGATGATACATCTATTGTTAATTCTGCAAATACAGTAATAAAATATGATGGTGGATTAAATAAATGGGTTGCAGGATCTGTTCAGAATGATCAGGTTGCTTCAAACGCAAATATAGACTGGACAAAAATTAATAAAACAGGATCTAGTTTATCTGATTTAGATGATACAGTAATTGGTACGCCAAATGCACGAGATATTATTCAATGGACAGGTATGAACTGGACTACTAGTCAAATTTATGATGCTAACGTTGCTAGTACTGCAAGTATATCTTTGTCAAAAATAAACATATCTACTTTTGGATTAGATACTTTATCAGATGTAACAATAACAGGTCCAGTTGGAAATGGAGCAATAATATATGATACAGGTACAAGTACATGGATTAATTCACAAGTAAGAAATGATCAAGTTTCTGCAAGTGCAAATATTGATCAATCTAAAATTAATTTATCCATAACAAATTCAGAATTAGCAGGTGGGGATTATAATGCAATAACAGGAATTGGTTCACAAGTACAGACATTGAATATGAATGACAACATGATAACCAACGTGGAAATGATAGGAATAGTTGATACAGGTGGAATTGCTAGAGGTAGTATATCAGGAGATTCTACTCAAGGACTTGTGCTTACTCAACCATTAATTACAATGAAAGATGTTACTACAAACATAGCAACATTTTCAAAAGCTACAAACAATGGTATTGATTTCCATGCAAATGTTAGTATGAATACCAATTACAGGATCACAGATGTTAAAGATCCAGTTAATAATCAAGATGTAGTAACTAAGGCTTGGCATAATGCTAATGCAAGTGCTGTAGCCAAATTAAATGACATAGGAGACTGTACCATTGGAACTATTCCAACCAGTAACACGGTTTTGAAAGAATCTGGTGGTGGTTGGGTTGATGGAAATGTAACATACGCCAATATTGATTCTTCTACTTGGGCAGATTTTGATACACACCTAATACCAATTTCAGATGATGATTATGATTTAGGATCAGCAACTAGGGAATGGAGAAATCTATACATTGATGGAACAGCATATTTGGATTCAATAGCATTTGGAAGTCAATCAATGACACTACCAACAAGTAATGGAATAAATGGTCAGGTCTTAACTACAAACG
>LWDU01001552.1_pt1 | contig 14049 bp, 11 predicted proteins | sample 727161 | NCBI WGS metagenome assembly LWDU01 (sample SAMN04566230, study PRJNA314399) | hydrothermal vent metagenome | isolation source: deep sea hydrothermal plume seawater | place: Mexico: Gulf of California, Guaymas Basin | collected 2004-07-11 | reverse complement strand
TAGCCTATTTCTCGTCGGCCTTTTGTTCGGTTACTGCGACCAGTCGGATGCAACTTCGCCAGACGCTCTCTCCGGGGACAATGCGGTCAAGGATGCCGCCGTGGCTAATGTCGACGCACCCCCCAAGAGGGATTTCTCTTATCTCGAAGAGACCCTTGACCCCAAGATCACCGGCACCGCCAAGCTCATTGGCCCCGCTGCCACCGATGGCACCAAACTCGATCCGGTCGCCTTGAGCAAGTTGTGCTCCAAGAACGCGTATGAAGAGAAAAAATGCTTGGACGCCCTGAAAAATTTTGACGTGCATGCCGGCTACATTGAATACGAACGGCCCTACGCCACGCGCACCAACGCGGATCCCAAACTTTTCCCCGACGAAAAGAGCAAGGAGCGCGGTTTCCAGTGGTACATTTTGTGGGAGGAGTGGAAGAACCAGACGGCGCCAGTGGAATTGAACCCTTTCACCAAAGCCGCCACGAACCCCTCTGAGAACTTGTTTATCTGGTTCAATGGCGGCCCGGGTTCACCCCCGCCCTTCGGGGGGTGGACCGGGTTGTACCCCATGCTGATCGACCTGGACCCCAACGATTCCACCGTCCAGACCAACCCCCGTCTGTATCTGAACGAGTGGCAGATTAACAAGTATGGGGCGTTTGTCACGGTGGATACCCCCCGTTTTGTCGGCTACTCCAACAAAAACGGATACCAGGCTGTGGACCCCTTTCAGCTGCCAAAAAAGTTAGATCACGTCACCCAAGACTTTTTGTCCTGGATCGACGAGTTTTTCGATCAGCATCCCAACATGAGGGGAAGGAAATTCTATTTGATAGGCGATTCCTTCGGCGGGCAGTACCTCAGTCGGTTCGGCCAGGCCATCGTGAAGCGGAACCACTTGCTTAAGAGTAAGGGCCACGATAGTGACCACCCCAAGTATATTGATCTACAGGCGGTAATGGCCGGGAACGCAACCTTCGCGGCGTATGGAAACGCATCCCCTTTTGCGGAATTGAATTTCTTCTGCGGCGCATTGAATGGCAAGGGCTTCCTCCACCAGCGAACGTGTTTAAGTCTGGGCCTGTCCCTCGCTCTTCAGTCGGAGGACGAGAAGGCGTTGGAGTTGACAACGTTTTTCCAACCGTCCACGGATGGGATATATGAAAATGGAGCAAAAACAGTTACCAAGCGATGTGTGACCGAGGCTGAGTGCAAGCCTTGTGGAGACCCGGCCAAGCCCACCTTCGTCGGCGTGGACAGCGAGAGGTGCGACAAACAGCAGACCATGGTGACAGTAGTCCCCAAAGGTATGGACCAATCGGTTATAGATGGCCGCATTGCCAAGAATTTAAATCCGAATTTCCCGTGCATTACCGCGTTAATAAAGCAGAAGGATATTCCGGATAGTGCGGATGGAACCAAAGCCACGAGTGACATCTGTATTATGCCGGTGAATGGTCAGGTCATGCCGCCGCAAATAGGCTACTACATGGGCGTGTGGCAGCCCAGTCAACACCCGGGCGTCTAGGGGTAAAATTTCCCAACTATTTGTTTCTGGAGCAGGAATGCGCCAACAACGGGATGGGCTACTTTCCGCCGATTTGCCGGGATCTTGGCCCTGTGGTCAAGTTGTTTAACCAGCCGGACGTCAAAAAGTTGTTTAAAGCCTTTCCGACGTCGGAGTTTCTGTTGGGCAACTTTTGGGTTTGGAGCACGTTACTCCCGCAGCAGGAAAACACGTGGGAGTCCGTCAGTGGCATTATGAAGTCAGGTATTCCAGTAACTTTGTATTACGGCAAGGACGATGCCTCGGTTTCGGCGCCGAGGGGCTACGGGGAGGGCGACATGATGCGAAGGTGGTATATTTCTACTACGGACGACGAGAGATTGATCCTAGAAAATAAGGTACCCTTCGCCGAACCGGCGCAGCTCGATGCGTGGCCCATGCACCGCGATGTCAATGCTAAAACCACCAAGATGGGTGAGTACCACATTTACCCGTTAAATGACGGGGCGCAAAAGTTGCGATACGTGCAGATTGACGATGTCGGCCATGAGGTGCCCCTTATTTCAAGGGCGAAATTCGCCGAGCTCTTCAAAGAAATGATCGAGTGGAGTCCGCCGCCGCCGAAGTAATTAGATTAAGTTCAGAATAGGAATTGAATGTTATCGCTTAGCATACGGAGTGTCCCATGTCGAAGCGCGCGAAGCTCCATCCCAAGTAATGTCCTTCATCAAATCCAGGGCGGTGGCCGGTAGTTAGAACTGTTTTCATCAGCACCATCGCTGACCATTTCGATCTCCGTAGTGCCGTCCGACTGCCGAATCCTAAGCTGCAATCCGGTCTAACGTCAGTGCTTCTGGGACACATTGAGGTGATTCATAAGGCGGAATTCTGGTTCGTCGTAGTGACTGAAGGGAACGAAGATGAGGCAGAATTTCATGAGCAAGAAAGACCCGGCCGAGAAGTCAATACGGGACATCTTCCGTAAGCCTAACAAGTAACAACATACCAGGAGCAACCAGTCCCCCTACAGTTTGAGTCAACAACAGTGGCGGCAGTAGGCATATCGTTCTCCATCTCTACCAGTGGCGACAGTATGAAAGTCATATCAAAGATAGATGATTTCATAAGGCTCTCCTAATAAGTGNNCATTCCAGCCATAATCAGTCACATTTTACCCAGCGAGTTGTTGCCCAACCCGAACCAACCGCATCACCCGTTCAGCCGCGTAGGCCAGCAACTCCGGTGCTTGTTCAATCGCTTCGGCCAAGGTGCACGGGCCTTTCACAATCGTAGAAATCGCATCAATACCGTGCTCGAAATTGACACTAGCATCTCGCCCAATGGTACCCGCGATCGCAATGACCGGCAATCCGTGGCGCTTCGCCCGTTGCGCTACTTCAACAGGGATTTTGCCGCGCGGCGTTTGAAAGTCCACACTCCCTTCTGCTGTAATCACCAAATCAACCGACTGAAGCAAACTGTCCAGTTCCAAATACTGCATCACGATATCGTATCGGGGATAGAGGGTGGCACCCACCAGTGCCTGTAACCCAGCACCCAGTCCCCCTGAAGCTCCACTTCCAGGCGTTTCACGGACATCTAAGCCCGTGTCGCGTTCAATCACTTCAGCGTAGCGATCCAACGCTGTTGCCAACTGGTTCACCTCTTCCGGCGATGCGCCTTTTTGTGGACCAAACACACGCGCTACCCCGTTGGACCCGCACAACACATTATGCCAATTGCAAGCGACATCGAGTTGTACCTGGTTGAGACGGGGATCGCGACCGCTCATGTCGATCGCATGTAGCTTTGCCAATTCACCGCCGCCACGTTTTAACTCACGGCCTGCACTGTCGCGTAAGACGACACCCAATGCTTGTGCCATCCCCGCTCCCCCATCGTTGGTACCAGAGTCGCCACACCCAATCAAAATCCGTTCGGCGCCATGATCCAGGGCAGCCTTAATCAGTTCCCCCACCCCCGTAGTGGTCGTGACCAACGGATTACGTGCGTCTGCCGGTACCAGGCGTAATCCAGCAGCAGCGGCCATTTCTAACACTGCGGTTTTCTGTTCGGTACCTCCCAAAAACCCGAAATGGGACTCCACCGGTTGCCCGACGGGCCCAGTAACCGTTAAATGATGCAACGTTCCCTGGGTTGCGGAAACCAAGGCTTCGGTAAATCCCTCACCGCCATCGACCAGAGGCGCTTTTTGGATTTGCGCGTCGGGCATAGTGCGTAGAATGCCAATCGCAATGTGATCGGCCACTTCATCTGCGCCCAAACTCTCTTTGAAACCAGAGGGTGCAATCAAAATTCGTAATGTCATAGGCGCCTCACCAGGATGCAATTAAATCTATAATGAAGGAACTCGGAGGTCATAAAACCAAGGGTCCCAGCGATAAGTACTGCGACCCACCCACAACATGAATCATACCTTAAACGCGCAACGGCAGTTGAACTTGAACCAGGGTGCCATGATCGGATTCCCGCTTCACGGTGAATTGTCCGCCGTGCTGTTCGATGATTGCTTGGCTCAGCTTTAGTCCTTCAAAGGCGCGGTAGGTTTCCTCAGATCCGTGCGTATCAAACGCGCGATTGATCAGGGACGGTTGCATACCTGTGCCGTCATCGGCCACTTCAATCAGGATATCATCCCCGCCTTCGATTCGTGAAGCGCGAATCCCCACGCGCCCTCCTTGCTCGGGTAAGGCCACCAAGGCATTGCGCATCAATTCGCCGAAGGCGGCCCGAAGTTTGAGACGATCGACCAACGCATCACCAACATCAGGAGCAATTTGCAGCTCATAACTAATATGTCGGCTGACAAACTCTTCATGAAATCGCGAAAACACGTCGTACAACAAGGCATGCATATTAGTCTGAGCAAGATTGAGATCAAGGGGAAAACTAAAGTCTGCAACGCGGCCAATCGCGTCCGCCAACGCATCTAATTGCACCATCAGATCATGCTCTTGCTCCCCGGTACTCGCTCTATTCTCGTCAGTTTGCTCAGCTTGGCACAGTTCGGTCACCCGGGATCGCAACTGGGACACCAGTATATGTAAGGTCAACCGCGAGGGTGTATCTTCCCAGTCTGCCCGCTCCCCACCATCCGAGCTCTGGCCCATGGTCGCCTTTCCCATCACCTGTTCCCGTTTGGCGATGGCCTCAAGCATACGGTTGAAGGCTCGATGAATCTCACCGATTTCATCTCTCCGGTCTTCATCGAGCCGCCGTTGCAAATCTCCACGAGCCACATCTTCGAGTGCTTGCCTGGTTTCTTTCAGCGGCGCAAACAAGTCAGATGCTAGATAGGCTGCCAGCAGCAGCATCAACGACAGAATCCCAAAGGAGGCAATCGTCAATACCAATTGGGCCGTTTGTCTTGTCGTTTGTGCACTATCTTGCACCACCAATCGTTCGTTTCGATCTGAGGCAACCGCTTGCTCGGTAAGGCTTTCAAAATGAAGGAAATCCCGCTTCATCATCTGCCCCTTTGCCAATTGCACCGCCTCCGTTCCGCGTCCAGCTTCCAATAACTCAAATAGGGTGTGGGCCTGTTGGAGCAAGGTGTCGTAGGCTTTGCGGATCTCCTTCACCTCAGCTTTTTCTGCGTCGGTTTCTGCCAGAGAAGCCCAGATTTCAAAATCCTCTTCCACAGGCTCTATTGCAGTTTCAAATTTTTCTAATCCGTCTAGATTGTTCTCTAAAAGCGAATCTGACACTTCACTGGCAGCCCGGAAGGTGGCCGCTCGTACTCGCTGAAGAAATAAGCTCCGCTGATAATGGTCTTGTAATTCTTGCTCAGTCGATTGCCATTGACTAATGGACAAGAGAGTCATTCCAGCGTCCGCGAGCGCCAGAAGGGCCAAAGCTCCAAAAATGGTAAATAGCTTTTTTCGCAGGTTCATTCCCTTTTCCTCACAACGCCAATCCGACCCAACGCCAGTAACTGTAATAAAACACCACCATTAATCCCAAATGCACCGGCATCAGTACTGCGCTTAATCGCAACAAATCAGCTGGTTTATAGGTTTCTCCATCCAGCTCTTGAAACATCAACAGGGCTTTGGAACTTACCGGAAAAGTCAGACAATAATCCATACCAACCGTACTAATAAACAAGACGGCCACTGGATTTAGCGCCAAACTGTCGCCTAAATAAAGTAAGGCAGGAACCAAAGCTACTGCGCGCGCCGAGTGAGACGTCATATACAGGTGAGAGGTCAACGATATAAAGACGAGAAATAGCAGCAACGAAGAGCGTGATTTGGTGCCCGCAATACTACTCATTGCGATGATCTGATGCATAATCCAGTCGGCGGCACCCGAATCAATCAAAGCATGTCCTAAAACAAGCGCTGCCCCCACAAAAATAATCAAATTCCAAGAGACCGACTTGAGCCCTTCTTTCCACTTCAGAACGCCATATCCAGGAAAGGTTAATAGCAAGGCCCCCACCACCGCAACCGTGGCAATCTTGAACCCGTGCCAGCTTTCGGTAAGCCAAAAACCAACCATGAGTACGACGATGGTGAGCGTTTTCCATTCCGACGCAGACAAAGGTTTATGCTGTGATTTTGGCAAGTGCACCACACGGGCACCCAACGAGCGACCTAAAAACAACCACATCACGACCCAACAGGCTATGAAGCTCGCCGTGACCCCAAACGGCATCCCATAAAGCGCCCATTCAGTAAAGGAAATCTGCGTTTTGGCAAATTGGTCTAGGAGATCATTGGCAATCAGGTGTGAGGCGGCTCCGACCAGCGCCACGATGGTTGACACGAGAATCACCGTCGGAATAAGGATCGCTAACGCCCGGACGATACGCCGATCATCCAACGTATTGGCAATGCTGCGAAACACAGGAATGGCTACCGCCGCCCGACCAGAGGTGGACGGAATCAAAAAGGTCAGGGGAATCAGAACCGCTGTGAGGAGCCCGAACACGCCACGAACTGTTTTGGCCCGAGAAACAACCAATTCGGTTAATCGCCTGGCTAAACCGCTTTTTTGAACCGCCCCACCGAGGATAAACGCGCCGATCATTAACCAAATCACATCTGAGGCAAGGGCATCAAACAATTGCTCCTGGGGCCTTTCTCCCGTGAGAACCAGGAGGAGCATGGTGCCCAACGCAATGTAATCGGCACTAATGGAGGTCGTAGACCAAAGAATGGCCGCCAAGCTAAAGGCAAATATAGGTAAACGAGCGCCAGCCGGAAGGGAAATCGGGAGCATAACGGCAAGCGCAGCGATGGTGATTAAGACCAGCGGGAGCGCTGCATCGACCACCCAACGAAATCGCCGTGGTCGGCTAGTTGTCGTGCTCGAACTGTGGGTCCCAGAAGACTTCGCATCGAAGCCAGCCCAGATACTCCCCCGACCCTCCGGATGTTTCGCTGGCTCTGTTTTTGTTCCCATACTATTTGCCATCACCCTTCCTGATTGCCATCATCCTTCCTGACTCAAAGACACATGTCTCCATTTCCTGGTGTTGGGAAAATGTCATCTGAACTCCGTCTAATGACTCACCTATCAATTCAACGAGCGAACTGTCCGGACCGACAAGCAGGAAGAAAATGAAATGACGCCGGGTGGCTCTACGGATGTCTCGAACCGTCTTTTCTGCTCTTCTGAGTTAACGGTGAGCTAAAACCCTCTCTTAGACAATCAGGCTATTCTGTCCAACTTCCACTGACGGGGTACACTCCTTCTCCAGCTGTTCGATGTGAATCATCGTTGGCAGTACAAAGGTCATGTCAAAGATAGATGTTTTCATACGGTTCTCCTAACAATTGGGTATTAATAGTCACTCAGCAATGCATTATTTGCCGATAAAATGACCTTAACATAAGGATTTGAATGGGACTACAAGACCATTAAACCCTATGGTGGCCGATTGGCTTCGGCTACACCGATAAAGGCAGTTCAGAACCACTATGTTCCTGACACCATCTGCTGTTTGTCTAAAGGTCTTTCCAGTAATGGAGAAAGGATGACAGCTCAGATGGGTCGACATCACCAGCTGGCAAGTCACACTAGTCCCTGCGCCGGCAGCGCTCTTCGGGTTGCTTGGGTTGTCAATGGCCCATCGCCGCCGTCGTTCCTGACGGAACCGGCCAGCAAAGATCAAACCGATAGGTCACAATGATGCCTACCTACCCCTGAAAGGGAAGTGCTTCATGGATTCGGTCAAGTTGATATTTCGCAAGGAGTGGTCGCTGATCCTCAGCTATGGGTCGCTTCTCGTAGTCCTGCTTGCCTCCGAGCAACTGTTCGGAAACCTGGAAACCGGCGGCCGTATCGGACTGATGTTCGTCTGGTTGTTCGTCGTGATCCTGCTTTCAGCGTTCTCGGTGGTGCACCATGCTGAGAGTCTAGCCCAGAAGCTCGGTGAACCCTACGGAACGCTGATCCTCACTATCTCGGTCATCGGACTCGAGACGATCATGATCGCGACCGTCATGCTCACCCAGGACGAGAACCCCAAGATGGCACGCGACACGATGTACGGCGTGCTGATGATCGCGCTGAACGGTCTCTTCGGCCTCTCGGTCCTGATCGGTGCGTGGAAGCACAGGTTCCAGTCGTTCAACGTGCAGAGTTCGGACACCTACGTCGGCTGCCTGATCGTGTTGGTCGGTGTCGGTCTGTTTCTCCCGGCCTTCGTGCCCGAGAAATCGATCTTCATGTTCGAGATCTACCTGATCATCATCTGCATCGTGCTTTATGCCATCTTCCTCTGGGTGCAGACCCGCGAGCACCGGGGTTTCTTCGAATACACCCTGCCTGGTGGCGAGGAGGTCGAGGACGGGCACCCCGAGTCGCCCTTCGGAATCGGCTACCACGTCGCCTTGTTGATCATCACGCTGGCTCCAATCGTGATCCTCGCCAAGCATCTTTCGATCGTGATGTACGCCGCTCTGGCCAACCTCGGGGCACCCATCGCACTGGCCGGTCTCGTGGTGGCGATCCTTATTCTCGCTCCGGAGGGCCTGGCGGCGGTCAATGCCGCCCGACACAACAACCTGCAGCGAGCACTCAACATCTGTCTTGGCTCGGGTCTGGCGACCATCGGGTTGACGATCCCCGTCGTCCTGATCATCGGCATGCTCTACGACCAGCGACTGATCCTCGCCCTCGAGCCCGAGGAGATGGGGCTGGTGGGGTTGAGCGGCCTGCTGCTGATGGTCAACCTGGGCAAAGGACAGACCAATTTCTTCAAGGGCGTGCTGCACCTGGTGCTGTTCGGAAGCTACGTCGTCTTCGTGTTCGCCTGACCCAGCCAGACCCTCCTGTAGATCAGCCTACAAGTGGCGCCAAATCATTTGATGACGGACACCAAAAGCACTGACGTCAGACACTAGAAGGAGAATGGCTAGTAAAGAACTTGGAGAGACGTTTCATACCCCCTATCCTACTCCTTTACTTCTTGTAGGTTAATAGGCGGAAGAAGGTCTAGGATTTAGCTAAATATTCAGGTTTTCAAAGAGAAAACAGAACTGGTGTGAGTGTGTATGGGTCCCAATAGTAGGACCGGGACCAGTGGATCGTTCCACTTAAATCTGGGATTGATCTTAAGTGATTAGGGGTTCCTTTTTGATCCCTTCGAGATGTTGTCTTGTGTGCTGAAAACGTGGTGAAACTGGGTCCGTTCCAGTCCCCTCCAGTCCATTCAGGTCCGTTTGCGTGGAGTCGGAGCCTGTTATTTAACAGGTTTTAGGACTGTTATGTGACAGACGCTGACTCACTGTGTAGAACCTAACGATGGCCGATATTGCAGATCAAGTCTGCCCAAGGACCTTCACAAAGTATATCCAAGCGTCTGCTGATGTCCGGTTTCAATTGTTTTGAATCGGCTGAAATTTCCGGAACCTGATCTGGCATGAATATCACCTGGCAGCCTTGGCTTCATCATCCATTCTGTACCACTCGGGCTGCTTTCGGCAAGCAGGCCACTATTGGACTTCGCGCCATAATATGTTGAAAATTCGTTGAACGAGGCGATTAGCATCCTTTCCGAATTTATGAAGATTTATTTATTCCAACATATAGAAATAATATTTTCCCTGCGATGAAAGCAGATAATAAAACAAGTTGTCAAACGGGTTGAATCATCGTAACTTGAGTGAAACTCATGTGCTAAGTCGGTTAGGGGGGAGGTAGGGAATGACCATGGTAAAGGGGAAGGGTGTTCGGAGAACTAGAATTGTAGCAACGATAGGGCCAGCATCACAGGATGATGAAACACTAGCAAAATTAGTTGACGCAGGGATTAATGTCGCTCGTTTGAATTACAGTCATGGGACTCACGCATGGCGTGGTGAATTGGCTACACGAATCCGTCGTATTGCTTCCGAAAAAGGCCGACCTGTGGGGATACTCGCCGATCTTCCGGGGCCAAAATTGCGATTAGGATTGTTTGAGGGAGGGCACCAATTGATTTCTGGTGCATCAGTTACATTATTTTGTGGAATTGAAGAGATGGTTGATGCAGATGCCTCAAAACTTCCAGTCCCTTACGCTGGCCTAGCTAGTGAACTCAGCGCCGGGGACCCAGTTTTACTGAATGATGGAATTATCCGACTCGAGGTTAAATCGACTGATGCCGACACTGGCGAGGTGGCATGTGTTGTCATCGAGGGGGGATTGATTACCCAGCGAAAAGGTATGAATTTACCCGGAACCGTAGTGAAACTCCCAGCTGTCGGCCCACGTGATGAAGATGCCCTGACTCACGCGATTTCAATCGATGTTGATTTTGTCGCAGTTTCATATGTTCGTGATGCTGCAGATTTAGCGCCGGCAAAGCGGATGCTAGATGCGGCCGGTTCGACTGCTAGATTGGTAGCGAAAATCGAGCATCCTTCAGCACTTGAGGCCTTGGATGAGATTCTCGATATCGCCGATGTAGTGATGGTTGCGCGAGGTGACCTCGGCGTTGAGATTCCACCTGAGGAAGTGCCGTTGGCTCAAGAGCGGGTTGTTCTCGCCGCGAGGCGACGCGGAATGCCGGTCATAGTGGCGACCCAGATGCTCGAGTCGATGATAGAGCAAGCACGACCAACTCGAGCCGAAGTGAGTGATATTGCCAACTCAATCCGGCACGGCGCTACCGCTGTGATGCTTTCTGCTGAGACGGCCGCGGGCAATCACCCCATCGCTGCATTGGAAACTATGCATAGGGTCGCAATCCTAGCTGAGGCTGAATGGCCCGCAGCACTCTCCCACCCAGTCGATGCGTTTCTTTTGCATACGAGAGCGGTCGCTCATGCTGGTGTTGAATTAGCAACAGCGATTGGCGCGTCTAGAATATTGGTCGCCACAGAACGAGGAAATGCAGCACGTCTCGTCGCTGCTCATACTCCTGCAATGCCGATAACCGCTGTTACGGATTCGATTCATACATTACGGCAAATGACGATGATTTCAGGAGTTGATTCTGTCTTGGTGACTGAGTCAGAGCGTGGTAGCACAACTATGATGGGTGCACTGAATGATTTACTAGCCGATGGTAGGCTTGAGTCCGGTGACCGAGTTGTAGCGATTAGTGGGTCACCGCTAGCCATTAGTGGCCCAACAAGTACTGCCCGGCTTTACCGAATCGATGATGATGGGCATGTCATCGGTGATGAGTAAATTTCCTCAATGTTTCATGTTGTCAAAGTTTGTAGAATAATTATTTGAGTGAATTTTCAGTCGTTCCGGTAATGAGACCAACTCTCGCGCGCATGAACCCGAGTAGGGGATACGGAATTACTTCACTAGGTGTGCGATTAGGAGTATCACCTTTGTCAGGGAAGGGTTGGTATAGGCGTGGGGGTATACATAATTCATCCATGCCACATACTCCATCGAGATGTCTTGTCTATTGTGTCCCCCTCCCTCATATCAACTCATATCTCCTTAAGAACCCTTGCTGTACCGAAACACTCAAGTAATCTATCTGACCAACCCTCTACATTCACGCCACCCGTCGCAGGGCCGCTAAACAAGAGCAAACTCACTACTATCCAACAAACCCCTCGCTACGAACCACTCCCACGTCATCGCCCGCCCGCCCCAACGATCATCGCTGGTGCACCTTCTCTTGTGCACACCAACTCGACGAGCTTGTGGCGCTCTTGAATACAGCGATACGGGCCATACAATTCGCTGCAAACCCTTCGGGTTGTTGCTGGGCGCTTATTGGTTTCTCCTGCTTTTCGCCCATCGATCGGTTCAAAAGTCTTGCCTCTTTGGGCTACTGAATAAGCATATACCACACTCCTTTTAGCACTCACTAACTGGCGATATACACTTGCGTGTGCCACATCGGTGAGTCGCGGTCGAAGACACGTTTAAATCCACCCGACTCGATAGATTCCTGGATGAGTCGAGGTTCATGTATGAAGCTGCGAAAGTCCGAGCGAAACAACCAGAAGCCAAAGTTCCAGATCTTATTGTAAATCTCGCCGAGCAAGTGTTTTCTCGGATAGGTGAGTGCGATAACGCGGCTGGTGCAATCGAGGGCCGCGCGAATCAATTCCTTGGGCGCGGGGTAGCAGCAAACCACTTTGTCCAAAACCGTTACGTCTACTTTGTCCAGCGACTCGCTCATCTCGACGAAATCACCAAGCCGGTACTGCGTGCGCTGCTCTAATTTATGTTCCTTGGCATAGGTGAAATACGCCTTGATTGGAGGAAATCTCGGACTTCTTCGGTAGGCAGCGATAAAGCTAACTCATACTTTGCAAGGAAAGCGTTGTAGGACCGTAAAAACGCTTCCATAGCAGAGGTTTCATCATCAGTATGACTTAACCCTTGAACATCTCCTGCTCGAAAGTAATCACAATGAATTCCCCCGGGCGAATGAGTGCTACTTTCACGGATACTCTCATCAAACCGTTAAGTATGTCCTCCCCCGTCATCGTGCTTCCCAAACCAACTTGGACCTGAAATGCATCGCTGGCTTGGGCACCTTGCAACCCGCCTTGCTTCCAAATACTTGTCAGGAAACTGCTGATCATACTTTGCACGCCTGCCCAGGTATTGCCGTCGTTAGGTTGGAATACGTAGGCTTTGGCAGCGTTCTTGACCGTTTGTTCGAGGAAAATCAGCGTTCTAGTAACGGGCACGTATCGCCAGTCCTGGCTGTTGCCGTCAAGGGTTCTAGCCCCCCACACCCGGATGCCCAGGCCATTGAAGAAGCGGATCGCGTTCACTGATTTACCGGAATCTGCATCTACATTCAAGCCCACCTGCTGCGAATCCGACAATCGGATTGGTAGCCCCACAACCCCTGCCATACCTACGTTGGCCGGTGCTCGCCAAACCCCGTACGTATTGTCGTTAACGGTGTAAATCCCGGCCATAGCGCCACTTGGAGGCAACACATTCGCTTCTGAAAGCACATACTTCATGATAGTCTCGTAGGTCTGGCTGGCTTTGGTCAAGGCGAAATGATACTGGCGGGTGGCAAGCGGAGTCGGGGCGCCTGTCACGCCCTTCCCCGGGATCGATTTGATTGCTTCCAGAATGGATCCAGTTTTCGGATTTGGGTTATCAGGTGGATTTAATAGCGGCTCCAGTAAAGCCACATCCCCACCGAAAAGGTTGGTGTAATCCAGTTCGGCGGCATTCATGATCATGGTTTCTACAAACGGGTAGTAGCTCACACCATATTTCAATCCTGTAGAACCTGTGTTCTTGCGGAATGTTTCAATGTCATCGGTGTAGTGGACGGGGTCTGGGTCACGGCCGCCGATGATATCGAAGATACAGACAGCTGTTGGCATCTCCTTTGCCTGTAGCAGCATTGACTGCATGAGCGTTGCGTTGTCCTCGACGTTGAGCAGTGTTGCCTCGGGGATGATATACATCGTTGGTTCCGTTTCTTTTTTGAGGAGTTCCAACCCGGCCTTCAACTCGCTGAGCGAAACGTTTGGGTTAACGATTTGCTGCCCGGGAATGCCGGCCCTGCCGGATGGCGGGCCATAGGGGCCTACCGACACGATGTAAGCAACTCCTCCGCCATTTTCGTAAAACAGGCGAACGCTGTTGTACAGATAGTAAATGGTGTTTGGGTCGGGCACGACCGCGTAGTGCTTGTCATTGATTACCAGGTTGCTCCCCGATCCGCGCTGCGTCTTGTCTTCTACCAAATAATATTGCGGGTTGTATTGTCTGGCCGGATCGGCTGGCGGATCAGGGTTGGGGAGCATATAGAATGCCGCAAACTCCGCCAATGAGGTGATTTTCTGCGGTTTGTTGAGATAGGATTTGTCTTGATACGAGGCCTGGGGTGTATAGCCGATAAATGCAGGCACTGCCGTTGCTACGGGCATAACCGCATTGCCGAAGGCACCTAGCTCTTGGATGTAGGCGCCTGGAGTCTTGCGGGACTGTGCCCGCGTTAATTTCGACTTTCGCGCTTTTGCGGGACACACCACCCAACCGTTTCCTTTTCCTGCACCATCTGCATAGTCCTCATCCCAACAAGCATTCCCTTTCCCTTTTACCAATGGTTCAGCGTCCTTTGAGGAGGACTTGGAACTCTT
>LWDU01000257.1_pt1 | contig 14049 bp, 7 predicted proteins | sample 727161 | NCBI WGS metagenome assembly LWDU01 (sample SAMN04566230, study PRJNA314399) | hydrothermal vent metagenome | isolation source: deep sea hydrothermal plume seawater | place: Mexico: Gulf of California, Guaymas Basin | collected 2004-07-11 | reverse complement strand
TACATAACAATACAGGTGAAGTATTAGGTGTAGATTTAAAAACATTTTTTTCAAGTTTATAGGAGGTTTATATGCCAGCAGCAACAAGAATAGGTGATGCCGATATAACACATTGTTCTCCAATGGACAGAGCTGAAGGAAGTCCTGATGTTCATGTTAATGGAATACCTTGGTCTAGACAAGGAGATAAAAATACTGTTCATAAGCTGCCGGGAAATCCATGCCCATCACATGCCGTACCAATAACCACAGGTTCAACAACAGTATTTGTAAATGGAAAAGGCGCAGGTCGTATTGGTGATGGGATAACTACGTGTACTGCAGTAGCCGCGGGATCTGGTAATGTTTTTGCTGGTGGTTAATAGTTAATAATACCTTCGTTTCAGAGTATAAATAAAGTTATGAGTATAAGTTCAAGAGTAAAAGCATATAGCGACATAGACCTAAAGTTTAGGATAATACCTAACTCTGGTGATATTGCGCTTAAAAAAGATGTACTAGCGGTCAAGCAGTCTGTAGTTAACATTCTGTTGACTAATAGAGGGGAGAAAGTATTTGATCAGGATTTTGGAGCATCCCTTAGGGATTATCTATTTGAACATTTTGATTCTATTACAGTCGCTGCTATTAAATCAAGAATAACAACAGCCATATTAAACTATGAACCTAGAGTTGAGATTATAGATTTAAGGATTACTGAGATCCCAGAAAGAAATGCCTTAAAGATTGTATTAGAACTTAATATAATCTCACCCGAAGAAGTAACCACAACCGTAGAATTTATTGTAGAGAGATTACGCTAATGCCACATACACCAGGAAATCTGAACGTAACTGAGTTAGATTTTCATCAAATTAAAGACAACCTTAAAGCTTTTCTTAAAGGACAAACTGAGTTTGATGATTATGACTTTGATGGATCTACAATCAACGCCATATTAGATCTATTAGCATATACTACCCATTATAACGCATTCAATGCTAATATGGCGTTGAATGAATCTTTCCTTGATACAGCGCAGATACGAAGTTCAGTGGTATCACATGCTAAGTTACTAGGATATACACCTAGATCAGCATATGCACCTAGAGCTACGATAGATATACTAATTAATAATCCTACGGGTGTGATGAATTTAGACGGAACTTTCAGATCGATGCTTTTGCCACGAGGTACTGTATTCAAGTCTATTGTTGATGGGTCAACTTTTAACTTCGTGAATGTAAAAACTATAGCTATTCCGAGAATAAATGGCATATATAAGTTTGGTGATGTTGAATTACTTCAGGGTGAGTATAAGACAACCAAATATACATATGATAAAAACACATCTGAAAAATTTGTATTACCATCTACGAATGCAGTAACATCGTCACTAATTGTTACTGTAAGAGAATCTACAAATTCTTCTAACTTTGATACTTTTGTGTTATCCACAAACTTAGTTGATATTGTAGAATCAACTAAAGCGTATTGGATTCAAGAATCAAAAGAAGGATTCTATGAAGTATATTTTGGTGATGGTAAAATAGGACAGTCGTTATTTGATGGCAATATCATTGAATTAGAATATGTCGTTACTGAATCAGCTGAAGCTAATGGGGCTAGTAAATTTACACTAGTTAATGAGATTGATGGTAACTCAGATATCACTATCACAACAATAGATCCCGCTTCAGGTGGAGCGAAGGGTGAAGATGTTGACTCTATTAAGTTCAATGCCCCCTTAGGTTATATTGCACAGAATAGAGCAGTAACACCTGATGATTATAAAACACTTATTCAGACCAACTTCCCAAACATTAGAGCTATATCAGTCTGGGGTGGCGAAGATAATGATCCACCTGATTATGGTAAAGTATTTATAACGATAGCACCAAAGGATACTGAGGTATTATCGTTTGAAGATAAAGAGCATATTAAAGCTCGATATCTGAAACCAAAGAATGTAGTATCTATTACACCTGTGATTATTGATCCGACATATACATATATTAGTTTAGATATCTTTTTCAAATATAATCCTAATACTACTACTGCGTCAGTTGATACTCTAGAAGAAAAAGTTAGAAATACTATAATAACCTATCAGGAAAATGAATTAAAACAATTTGATGGTGTGTTTAGATACTCTACAGTATTAAGCCGGATTGACAATACTGATTTTGCGATTATAAACTCGTTTGCACGTGTATATATGATGAAACGATTTTCGCCAGAATTTGGTCCTGTCGGACAGGCCATAGAGCAAAAAGTCGAATTAAGATATGCGGCACCTATATTAAAAACTACTGTTACGGGATCTATCATAACATCTTCTGAGTTTGTATATCTTGGACAAACAGCTACATTGCAAGATATATTATCGACATCTGGAGTTCGTATAATTAGAATTGTAAGTAGTCGTACAGGTAATATCTTACATTCTTCAATAGGGTTTATAGAAGAATTAACAGGTAAAGTTATATTAAATGGATTCGCTCCGTCCTCGATAATTGATTCGGACGTTGATTATATTGAAATTAGAGTACCAACTAATTCTTATGATTTAGCTCCTAATCGTAATGAACTATTAACTATATTAACAGACGATATTCAAATTGTCGGCGAAATAGATACAATGATTACTGGTGGTACATCAGCAGGTATCGACTATACCACAACTTCTAAGGAGGCGTAAGTATGGCGAATCATCGACCAAGCTCTTTTAATATATCATCTGAGGTAAGCACCGTGCTGCCTCAGCATATATCTTCTTCTGCACCAGATCTGGTAACTTTTCTAGAAAAGTTTTTGGAGTTTATGGAGACAGATAATAAATCTTTATTTTATCTGAATAGTATATCAGATGTGAGAGATATTGATGAAGCTGAAGATATTTTCTTAGCGAGATTGCAGAATGAGATCGGTCAAGCAGTACCAAGACAATTTCCTGTTGAACCTAGATTGTTATATAAACATTTAACAGAGTTATATAGATCACGGGGTACTATTGATTCTATTAAAGCCTTCTTTAGACTCTTTTATGATGATGAAGTTGAGATATATTTTCCTAAAGATGATTTGTTTGCCCCCTCTGATGGTAGATGGTTTGATCAAACTGAGGATACTATAGCTAATCCATCTAACTTTGCTGCAGCATATACCTATACATTAACATCAGCAACTTCTATCCTATCCGGTATGGATGATATGGGAAATAAATTATTGTTTGATGGGATATTGGTATATGTAGATGATGTTTTAACAACTGATTTTAAAACATCTGTTAAACCCTCTACTAATGAAATAGATTATTTTATTACTTTTCCTACGGCAATAGCTTCAGGTAAAGTTATTAAAATATATAGAAAAGGTGTTTTTACTACACCGGATGGTTTCGTATCAAGTTCTAAGAAGTTACAAGATTCTTTTTATTGGCAAAGATTTTCGTATGTATTAAGAACAGGAGCTAATGCAGAACTTTGGAGTAACGCGTTCAATCGATTAATTCATCCAGCTGGATTTATATTCTTTGGTGAGATATTACTTACTATATATCTTAACTCAATATTAAGTTTAAACCAGCCAGGAAGACAATCTGGTGGACTTCCCTTTCCTGTGGTTATTCCGGTAACACGTGGAAAATCTGAATGGAATGAGCTATATAATGTCAATCCTACTGCGGAATTCATACTTGCCCATAAGGACGATGAGGATGGGTTTGATATACAAGAATGGAAATTTGATAAAGATTATGTTAAGCATTTTGTTGTTAAATCAAGTGTTAATTATTTCTTTTATGAAGCTATATCAAATATAACACATTCAGATCCATATGACATATCTGATGATCCTGCTAATGATATTAGTAATTGGAGAAGATTGAAATATGGTACTGATGGATGGGAGTTATCATCTTATGTATTAAAAGAATTTAAATTTGATCATCATGAAGGTGCGATTGGAAGAGAATGGTTTGATAATTTTAAATTCCACTTGATTTCTCCTATACATAACTGGAGAGATGTGACAAATGTCGATATAATAAATAAGATAGTAGATGGTAATGTAGAAGCGGAGATCTATCAATCAGATCCTAATGGACCAGTCCACAATATAATCACCGGTGTTGATATGCCACCAGTAATTACCGGTCCTGTGCAATTTCTACTATATCTCTAAATAAACTATATAAATATACTTAAAGTATATCCAGTAAACTAAAAGGTCTCACAATATGACAGCTATTATTACCAGCCAATTCAGATTAGATATGGCAAAAAAGGTGATTACAGATGTAATCGCATCATCGTATTATTTGTTTATAGGTCGTTCTGAAGCATGGCCTAATGAGCAACTTGCTCCTGCTCCTTATGATAATGAGTATTCATATCATTATGACACACATCAACGAATGCAATCGTTGAAACTAATCGGGCAAACTGATGTAACATTTGCCACTGTTAGAAATCAATGGCAATCAGGAAAAGTGTACGATGAATATGATGATCAAGATGCTGGTTTAGAAGCTACTGATCGTAAATATAGTGTTATTACTGATAATCTTAATGTTTATATATGTCTTAAATCAGGCGGGGTATCCGGTTCAACACAATCACCTGATGAGGCTGGTGTACAACCTGCAGGTGTTATTAATTTTACTAGTATAGATGGGTATATATGGAAATATTTATACACTTTATCTTCAGAGGCCGCTAGTAAGTTTTTGACCTCAGCATTTGTTCCCGTAACATTTGTTCCTTCTAATCCAGGAACAACGGCTGATACAGCACTTGTTAATCAATTTACTGTGCAAGATAATGCCGTAGATGGAGCTGTATATAATATCAAAGTGACTAATCCTGGTTCGGGTTATACATCAGCCCCATTAGTTACAGTGGTTGGTGATGGCGATGGATTAATAACAGCAACTGCAGTTTTAGGAACTGGAGCCTCGGCAGGATCTATAGTGAACATTAATATTAATTCTGGTCATTATGGATCTGGGTACACTCAAGCTAATGTAATACTGACTGGTGGTGGAGCTAGTAATGCTACAGCGAGAATAGTATTAGGTCCACGTGGAGGGTTTGGTGCTGATGCTCGTAATGAGTTAAGAGCTCATTATGTAGCAATAAACGCTAAATTGGATAATGCCCCTGAACATATCATAGATAATACTTTTAGACAAATTGGGATTATTAAAAATCCTATAGCATCTACTTCGGGATCAGTCGCAACAGCAGACACCTTATCCGCTACTCATTCATTAAATGTTGCCCTAGGGGGGGACTTTCCGTTTACAACTACAGATACTATTATAGAAGGTGTAGGAACAACAGCTTCTGGAGCTAGAGGTATAGTAGATCACTATGACAGTGTAAATGGTATTATACGGTATCATCAAACAACAGAGACGGGATTTGTAAATTTTACTATTAATGATGATATAGTAAAAGTTATCAATGGATCACCCGCGGGCACTGGTGTGGACTGTACGCAAGTGGCAGGTCCAGACATTAAAAAATATTCAGGTGAGGTTATCTTCATCGAAAACCGAGGTGCTGTATCTAGATCAGACACTCAAGTTGAAACAATTAAACTTGTTTTAGAATTATAAAGGAACAGACATGACATTAAAGTTTAATATAAAGCCCTACTTCGATGATTTTGAAACACCTACAGGTGTGGGTGAACTTTCTCCAAAAGAGAAATATCATAAGATTCTATTTCGTCCATCTCATGCTGTACAAGCAAGAGAATTGACACAATTACAATCTATACTACAAAATCAAGTTACTTCAGTAGGGAATCACCTTTTTAAAGAAGGGTCTATGGTTATACCCGGCCATGTATCCGCTTCTACAAAGGTAGATTTTATTAAACTTCAATCGAGGGGAAATGTATCAGATCTCTCGGTTCTAATAGGTAGAACTATTGAAGCTTCTAATATCTCTTCAGGTACTACATCATCTCTGCAAGCAATAGTAGTTGCTGTAGCCCCCGCTGTAGGTACTGAGTTGGACACTATATATGTGCAATATCAAAGGTCAGGGGACTCAGATAATGAAAAGAAATTTACTGCAGATGAATATATAAAAACACTGGCTTCTACGGGTCAGTCATCATTTTTATTACAGACAGCAGCGGTGTCTACTACACCAATTGGTTTAGGATCTGTAGCGTTCTTAGAGTCGGGCATCTATTTTATTAAAGGGCATTTTGTTGTTGTACAGAAAGATCAGATCATATTAGAGAAATATGGGCAGAAGCCTACATATGATATAGGTCTTAAAATAACAGAGTCTATTATCACCTCAGCTGAAGATACTACACTTACTGACAATGCTAATGGTACTCAAAACTATGCTGCTCCTGGTGCTCATAGACATCAAATTACGACTGAACTAATTATACAAAATATCGGAATTGATTCAGCAGGGACAGATGATGAGTTTGCACTACTGATTCAAATTGATGAAGGTGTCATCATCAAACAGGTGCGTGCAACTAGTTACTCTGTCATTGAAGAAACATTAGCAAGAAGAACATTTGACGAATCTGGTAACTATACAGTAAGACATTTTGATATAGATGTAAAACAGAATCCGTTAACGGATACTATGCTAATAGCAGGATTAGATCCTTCGAAGGCATATGTTCAAGGATATGAAATAGAAACATTATCTACTATTAGTGTAGATCTTAAAAAAGCAAGAGAGACTGCGTTATTCGAATCGGCAGCATTCCCTATTCAAATCGGTAATTATATTGATGTTACTAATGTTCTAGGTGTGCCCGATATTTCAGATTTTTCACAAATTACCATAAGCGGAGCTGTGTATAATGCTTCCCAACCTGTCAGTAATGTGATAGGCAATGCAAGATGTAGATCTTTTGAAAAGATACAAAATGGCGCCACTCAAGCAGATCATATATATAGATTGTATCTATTTGCAGTAAATATTACTGCATTAGGTCGTACCAGCTTCAGTGATGCAAAAAGTTTTATTTCCACAAGTAGGACCCCTGACTTTTTCGCTAATATCGCGCTTGCACCGCAGGAGGCCGCAGTATTAAAACAAGTTGGTAGAAACTCAATGGTATATCCATTACCATTTGATAGAGTGAAAACTTGTAATTCTGACTTGTCTGGAGTTGATGTTAATGGTTTTAATTATGTCTATGATACTATAAGACTATTCAGTGGACAGACGGTCGCTGCTAATCAGGTGATATTTTCAACTATATCTGACGAAAATTTTAATGGTTTTAGTTCTAAATGGACTTTAGTTCAGGACGATGATGGTGTGATCCTGCCGATAGGTTCAGGTGACATAAATTTAACTAATAATGCTACCGGAGGTACTGGTTCTACTAGAGTTACTATAAATGTTAGTGCGTATGGTGTTCCTAATGGAAAGAAATTATCGTTAATAGCATCTACTAGACGTACACTTAGGGAGAAAACGAAGAGTCTTGTTAGTTCAGGAAGTGTTCCTAATGAGAGCCTAATAAAAATATCAAATCCAACTAATGATATGAGATTAGATCATGCTGATGGATATAGATTATTGTCCGTATATATGTCGCCTGATTTAAACACAGAGGCTAATTCTTCACATCAAAATGTTACTGAATATTATCGTCTTGATGATGGTCAACGTGATAACTTTTATGATCTAGCCCGATGTCAACTAAAAGCAGGAAGTCCATTTAGAGCTACAGGTCAGTTAGAAATAAAATTCAATTATTTCAGTCATAGTATAGGGGATTTCTTTTCAGTAGATAGTTATCCAGTCGATTATGAATTGATTCCTAAGTTCAATTCTACAAATACAGGCAAAACAATTGAGTTACGAAGTGCAATTGATTTTAGACCTAGAGTAGGTGATAATGGTAGTAATTTTGATTCATCTACAACAGGTGCCTTAACTGCAACTTGCCCTGATCCAAACTCAACATTCACTACTGATATACAATATTACTTATCACGACTAGACAAAATTGTTCTAGATTCTAAAGGTGAGTTTTCTGTTATCGAAGGTGCTCCATCATTAGATCCTGAATTGCCGGATTCACCTAAAGAATCGATGGTTCTTTACCATGTATTAGTGCCGGCGTATACACTGGATGCAAGTGAAGTTGAAACAGCTCTTGTTGATAATAAGAGATATACGATGCGGGATATTGGTAGACTAGAAAAAAGAATTAATAATATAGAATACTATACATCATTATCATTATTAGAGTCAGAAGCCTCTAATAAACCTATACAGGATGCTGATGGTACCTTCAGAACAAAATCGGGATTTGTAGTAGATTCTTTTAATACTCATTCAGTAGGTAATGTAGTATCACCAGATTATAAGGCATCTATAGATAGACTAAATCATACGCTTAGACCATTATTTGTAGAAAAGAATGTTAAATTAAGACCAGCACTAGGTAATGTTCTTGGGGCATCAACTCATATAGTAAAGACAGGTGATCTTATTACATTACCTTTCACTCCAGTTACATTATTTAATCAGAATAAAGCATCAGCTACTATTAATGTAAATCCATACCAAGTATTTGAATGGACAGGTACTATTGAGTTATCACCATCACAGGATGAATGGCGGGATACTATTAATAGACCTAGAATTACAGTTAATCAAGATGGTGTCTATGACGCAATGCTGGCTATTATTGATGCCACAGATGCTATGGGGACTACATGGAATTCATGGGAAACTAACTGGACCGGTATTGAAACATCGGAAACTTCAGTTATCAATACATTAGGTCATACTCGAGGGGGTCAAGCAACAGCTACTAATGTTCATAATAATGCTTCTGACATAGTGACAACTACTACAACTACAGAACTACGTCAAACCAGAACGGGTATAGAAACAACTCTTACACCTTCTACACTCACAACCAATTTGGGGGATCGTGTAGTTGAAATCAACTTTGCGCCATTTATTCGTTCTAGATTGGTATCGTTTAGAGCTACTAACTTAAAACCACTGACTAAAATGTATGCGTTCTTTGATGGTGTCGCTATCAGTAATTGGGTCCGGTCGAATGATGTGTATGTAGATTTTACGGGATCTGATGCTGAGATTGAAGCACAAATGCTTCTGAACTATAATGATGGAGCAACACCACCCGTAGCTCTTCCTGGTGGAACTGGTGATCTTGAACATCCTCAAGGTAAGCTTGATATTATAACAGATGAATCAGGTTCGATTACAGGATCTTTTTGGATTCCTAATACGGAGTTACACCGATTTAAAACAGGAAGTAGAGTATTCAGATTATCTGATGATCAGAATAACATGACTATGTTTGAAAGCACCTCGGCTGCCACTCAATATATCGCTAAAGGTTTAATAGAAACTAAAGAGAATGTCACAATCTCAACTAGAGTTCCTATGTTAAATCAGAACCAAGTGTTTGATGACAGGACAGTAGTTGACACTAGCGTCCAAGCTGCTACTAGATGGTGGGATCCATTAGCACAATCATTCTTGTTGGATGCTGAAAAGCAACCATATGGGGCATGTTTAACTTCAGTTGATTTATATTTTCATACTAAATCTGAAACACTTCCGGTGACACTCCAGCTTAGAGAAATGAATCAAGGTATACCGACAGCTGTTGTTGTTCCATTCTCTAATGTCACATTAAATCCAAATGATGTTAACGTAGTAGATTTAACTCAAGGTCCTCCAGACTCTAATATATCTACTACTTTTGAATTTAAATCACCTATTTATCTTCAATCAGGTAGAGAGTATTGTTTTGTTGTAATGTCTAACTCAATTGATTATGAATGCTGGTATGCAGGTATCGGAGAAAATGATTTTGAGTCTGGTAAACGTATCTCCAAACAACCATATGCGGGTGTATTATTTACATCACAGAACGCATCTACATGGTCAGCGGATCAGAATAAAGATCTGAAATTTAAGATGAATCGTGCTAAATTTGACAATAAGAAACCTGATGGTACTGATAATAAAGGCACACTTATATTACAAGAATCAACTTTACCTGTAGTAAGATTACGTAACAATCCTATTAGAACTAAAGTAGGTTCTACTAATATTCGTGTATTCCAAAAGAATCATCACTTTATGGATTTGAAGAACAATTCAATATCGTATGTAACAATTTCTGGTATAACAGGAACAGTTAATGGTATACCTAATGCAGAGTTAAATGGACAACATCAGGTATTTAATGTAGAACAAGATTCATATGAAATTGGACTTAACTCAAATTCTACTATAACTACAAATGCAACTTCATCAGGTATTTCTGGAGGGAATAATATATACGCAACAGAGAATGTGATGTTTAATACAGCTCATACAGCTGTCCAATCAATGAACTTCCCTGTTACTAAGTCTTCATGGGGAGTTAAGATGCTTGAAGGTGTCTCATTAGGTGATCAGACATCCGCTCCTTATCAAAATAGAGTAGAGCCATTCTCACCTATAGTTATAAATCGTAACTTTCATGTTGATAATCCAAAAGTAATTGCAGGTCCAGGAAATGGACCTTTACAACCGTCATTCACATTACAAGGGATATTATCCTCTGACTCTGATTATGTATCACCTATCATTGATCTAGAAAGATGTTCCCTTATTTGTGTTCAAAATCGTATTGATAATGTAACAGGTATCACTGAGACATTCGACCTTCAAGGTTTATGGGATAATTCGAAAACCTATGAGGTCGGTCAGATAGTAACCTTTAATGCTTCATCATATAAAGCAGTGGAGTCTCATACTGGTAAAGAACCATTATCTGTAGGTAATCTTGATGTTTGGGTTGCAGTTTCCAATGTCGGACTTCAGGTGTTTGAATTGCTGGTAGCCCCTATTTCTATAGTGGAGGAAGACGGAACTTCGAATGTAGAAGCTAGGAATCTTACTGTATTCGTTGATGATGTAGAGAGAACTGATTATGTATTAACGGAAGAAACAGCGAATGACGGACTAAGAATATTGACATTTAATTCACCCATTAACCCGACTAGTGGAGTAGTGAAGGTCGATGTTATATATCAACCGGGTCAAATATCTGGTAAAAATATAGTTCATGACTATGTGCCTGATACTAAGAATGGGGCATCGGGTCTTGCAAAATATCTAACTAAAAACATTCAATTAAAAGATATCGCTGATGAGATCAGAGTACTCCTTGATGTTAATAGACCATCAAATGCATTTGTCGATTTATACTATAGAACGTGTACTGATGGAACTGAGATTGATTCACGTGCATGGAGACTAGCTGAACCTGTAGATGACGATATCCCGTTTTCTGATAATACAGTAGATTTTAGAGAAGTCGAATATCAGATAACACCTGGTGATTTCTCAGTATTCGCTTTGAAAATAGTACTTAGGTCTTCTAACTCTTCTAGAGTACCTCAATGTAAAGATTTAAGAGCTATTGCGGTTAAGAAGTAAGAATATTATGACAATGATTCCTGTAAAAGGTAATAAGCATCTATTTAGAGATTCTGATTCTAATGCCATTATAAATATGGGTAATAACAAGAGTAGTGATAGAGCTTATCGTGCAGTTAAAGATAGAAATATGCGAATAGACAACGATATAGAAAACTTAAAGCAAGATATGGTTGAAATAAAAACTATGTTGATACAAATATTGGAGAAGTAGTAAATGTCAAAAGTAACAGTAAACACCACCCACACCTTCGAGGAATGGAGGGTCAAAACTAATGAGATTGGTTCTGGATTAGGAGACATTGCCTCACTTACTCAAAATGCCTTAATTGAATATACAACACCAATCTCTGGTATTAATGATATCACCTTTACAGGAACACCCGCGGCGTTTAAGGCAACTATTAACAACAAGGCAACACCAGTTCCTGTATATGAGATAACTATATCTTCCGCAGGAACTGGCTATGCCGTTAATGATACTATTAAGTTACTTGGATCATTAGTAGGTGGTGTTGATGACATTCATGATATTATAATTACAGTAACAGAAATAGGAATAAGTGGTGCTGTTTCTATGGTCACTTTCACGGGTACACCAACAACTGATCTTGTTAGTGAATTAAATTTGTTAAGATCAGAAGCTGGTGTGGAAGTTTTAACTACTACTATTAAAACTACTTCAGGCGCCATTAATGAACTTGATGCCCTTCAAGGTGATACTAATATTAAAGTATCTAAAGCAGCAAACTTACCCAAATCTACTTTCAGTACAATAACTGATGGTCTAAAACAAATTGATGATTTTCAAGGTAATAATACATTAACTACTACTGCCACTACTACTTCAGCTGCTATTAATGAGCATGAAACTGATATAGGCACTATGGTGTTTGCTACGTCTGTAGCTGATGGATCTACTGTCCCTGGAGCTCTCGTAATTGCCGCAGGTAATCATGTTGTTCTTGGATCTACTATTACATCAGGTCTTAATGCAACAAAAGCAAGAACTGATTTCTTATTAGATCAACTAGGGGGCAGCGTAGCTGCTGATTATAATGGTCCTGAAGTTACTGTCATATCAGCATTTAATGCACTCCATGGTTTATCCAATGCTGCGAGTTTAGATAATACATATCTAAAACGTTCTGGTATTAATAGTATGTTGGGCCAACTAAAGTTACATGAAAATGGTATTATCGCAGTCACGGATGTGACTACAACGGATGCCGCTGGGGTTGTTACAATCACACCGACATTTTGGCCATTAGTCTTCCATGCAGGATCCGCTACTAGTAATGAACGCATGCGGATTGAAACAAATGGTCGAATAGGTATAGGTAAATCATCTGGTATTAATTATAAACTTGATGTTGCGGGTGACATAGCGGGTACTAAATTAAGATATGGTATTGATGATACTGATGATAGATATTTAAGAATTACTGCAGGAACTGCTCAAACTGTAGTAAACGACACCACATTCTCAGGTGTAGGTACATTTAGTAAGGAACTGATTATAGGAACTGAGAAAGTATTTGATTCTACAATCACTACTGGTCATACAATCACTGAGTGGGTACAGGATGTAATAGGCGGGGCATTTACTGACAACTCACTTGTGGGTGGTATAACATCAACATATAGTGACAGTACGGGCAAAATTTCACTAAGTATTACTAATAATGCCCATAATCATATATCTGCTAATATCACGGATCTTAGTGAAAATGTACAAGATATTGTCGGGCTAATGGTAGCTACTGCAAATACTCAATCAGGTATCACTGTATCATATACTGACAATGATGCTTCTGCAGGTATACTATCATTTGCTGTAGCTAATCCAAAATTAAGTATCTCCGGTCATGCTACCGGAGATAGCGTAATGACAGATTTAGGTGATACTGATATAGATATCACCATAAAGGATGAAGTTATAGAAGATATGGTCGGGGCTATGGTTGCGGTTGATGCGAATGCTCCGGACACTGGTATCACTGTAACATATAATAGTAATGATACCACTGTTAACAATGTTGTTACTGAGGGAAGAGGTAAACTAAACTTTGAACTAACTGCCAATCCCGCTATTAAATTACTTGGAGATGTAACTTCAGTAACAGCTACAGACGATACGGTGGCTGCATCTGTTACATTAGATAATTTAAAATCAGAGACTTTTAGTATACATACTAAAGTTGCCGATAACTCACATAATCATACAGCTTCTAATATCAGTGATTTTGAGGATTCAGTTCAGCTGATTGGGAAGAGTCTGGTTGAGGGAGCGCAAGAGTCTGGTATATCTGTTTCATATATTCCTAAAGTGGTGTCTACTAATTCATCAACAGGTGTGGTTACAACCACCGAGGCATACTATGGATTTGATGTGAATGATCCTGTATTCACATTCAATGGAGCTTTTGTACTAGCCCCATATATTAAACTTCAAGATGGCACCCTCTTAACCCTGCCCGAAGGTGATATTGGCAAGATGTCAAACCTAGGCGATACCATATTTACGACTACTCTGAATACGAATATAATTGAAGAGACTCACCTTAAATATAACTCGAGTACACCAACA
>LWDU01043294.1_pt1 | contig 14050 bp, 10 predicted proteins | sample 727161 | NCBI WGS metagenome assembly LWDU01 (sample SAMN04566230, study PRJNA314399) | hydrothermal vent metagenome | isolation source: deep sea hydrothermal plume seawater | place: Mexico: Gulf of California, Guaymas Basin | collected 2004-07-11 | reverse complement strand
AATGGCTTGCCGGTTAGCGGGGACTCGCTGCTATGTTGCCTCCGTCTATAGCAATAATGCTCCCTGTTGTTTTTTCTGCTAACGCTAAGCTTAGGAACCCTTGCGCCACATCGGTATCGTAAACTTCTTGCTGCAATAGGTTGCTCTTGAAATACTCATCCGGCGATAGGCCGCGCATTTGGGCCCTTTCTTTCAGCACATCCTCTGAGAAAAGTGCGGTTCGAATACGATCTGCATTCACTGCGTTGGACCGGATACCTTCAGCCCCATAGTCCAACGCATACTGTTTGGTGAGCGCCACAAGTGCTGCCTTGGGAAGCGCATAGGGACCAAAATTTTTACCCGGATTGAATGCCGCTTTAGAGGCATTGAACAACAAAACGCCTCCTGATTTTTGTATTAGAAAAAGGCGCAACGCCTCAGCAGCCAACACTTGATGCGCAAAAAAATTCAACTCGAAACTGGCACGTAGTATTTTCATATCCACCTCTCCTATCGCACCCTGTAGAGCATTACCCGCATTGGAAATCAGAATATCAATGCCTCCAAAAATCTGTACCAACTGTCCAAACGACTGACGTACAGACGATTCATCTGTCACATCCAAAACTTTTGTAGCAACGCCCACTTTTGATTTTTTGCGTATTTCCTCAGCCGCTGCGTTTAAATTATCTTCGGTCACATCGGCAAGAAAAAGATTGGCTCCTTGCTCAGCAAACAACTTGGCGCTGGCTAAACCGATTCCGGAAGCAGCGCCGGTAATATATACAACCTTTCCCTGAAGAACCGGGGCCTTGCTTTTGCCCAGCTTGGCCTGCTCCAGGGACCAGTATTCCATATCGAAAAGGTCGCTAGAGCCTAAAGGTTGATAGTCCCCCACCGAAAATGATTTATGCAAGATATCAATGGTGTGCTGATAAATATCGGCTGCAATCCTAACCCCGCCACTAACAAAACCCGAGGCAACCTGTCTAATTCCGTTTTATCCACACCCTTTAAGGTTTTGTTGGTCTCGAAATACTGGCGATAACTCTCACAGTAGTTATTTAAAGCTTGAGAAACTTCCTGCCTCAAGTTGTCAGGGTCCTGCCATTGTTGTATGTTCAAAAGTAGAGCTTTTTGTTTGGTGCGAATAACATGATCAGGGGTAGCAGTTCCAATTTGAGACCAAATCTCGCACTCCTTGCTGGAAGCAAATACCTGAGTATCAGCACGATGATGTAAAACCCAATCCTTACCGGACTGCTCTCGATAAAGTCCACGGAGTATCGGGCCCAGCGCAGTCAAAAGAACTTCCTCTCCGGCTGTCAATGCCGGCCCTTCAAGGGGAGTGAGAGTTATTAGCGGTACTTTATTAATATATTTTTCTGCACTATTCACCGCATCGATATGTCGATCATAACTTTCTTTCGCAGTCTTCCCAAAGGTGAACAGACCATGATTTATCAACATCAAACCTTCTACATCCGGATTTTTTTCGTATACCTCAACAGAGGCCTTGGCCAGCGCAAATCCGGGCATAATGTATGAAACAATACCGATTCGATCACCATAAATGTCCCGGCAAATTTTCTCTGCATCCGGCTGGTTAGCAATGATCAAACTCGCATCTGCGTGGGAGTGGTCGATAAATTTATGCGGCAAAAACGCGTGCAGGAGCGTCTCTACAGACGGGTTGGGGGAAGAAGCGTCCAATAAATGTGTTCTTTGTTCATTGACCATTTCCTCATCACTCAATCGGTCAAGACTTCTCAATTTTTGTAAATGGTCAAGCAGAACTCCTGGAAGGCCCGGGGGCTCTAACGTATCCAGATCCCAGCCACTGCCTTTAACATAAAGCACATCCACCTCTTCGTTCACCTTGTTACGAGTGCGCGATTTAACCGAGGTGTTTCCCCCACCATGGAGAACCAAAGAGGGGTCAGCGCCAATCAATCTTGAAGTGTAAACACGAAGGGCGATGTCTTCCGCAACATCTTTATATTTTTCGATAGCCGCTTTGGCATCTGAATCGTTCCATTTATTTTCCATAACTATTCCATTAAAATTTTATTACGTTAAGAACCGTCAGTCTCCCTACAAAATTTGTAACCACTGATCATAATGATCCCCTCCAAAGCAACAGGCGGGATCAACCGAAACACCAAGGGCAGCCGAACAAGCGCATATAATACCACCAGAAATTTAGAGCGTTGGCCGCAAGCCGTTTCCAGCACCATATTGATATCCGCACTAAACAATCGCTCTCCTTTTTTTGCCAAAGAAACCATTTGCACCACTTGGGTTCTATCACCCAGGTTTTCAAAAACCATCATCACTTGTTTGAACTGACCGATCAACTGAGAATACTGTGAGGTGAACAATAGCTGTTCATGACCATGGCCTGAGTGAGGAGAAACATGGTTTTTCCATCCAATGGCTGAATGAGACCCTGCCCGGTCAGGACATAGATAGAGAAAAAACAGGGAAAGCGTTAAATGGATTTCAGACTTTGTCATTTTGAGACAGAAACTCTGGTAAGAGAACGTCTTGCATGAGACACCCTAACTCATTGTTTAACATAATTATTCAGACCGGTCAAAATTTGGTCTTTTGATTTTGGCTTTTTCCTGTTACAAAGTCTTCTGAATTGAATAAATTTCGAGGTTAAAAATTGCTTGCCCAAATACATGTGACATTCAAGGATGGGGTTCTCGATCCACAAGGGAAAACAGTCCATCATGCGTTGAACGATTTGGGATATGACGAAGTGCAGGACGTGAATATTGGCAAATATCTGGAAGTCAAACTTGATTCTACATCGGAGGAGGAAGCCGAAATACGGGTCCGGGAAATGTGCGAGAAACTCCTGGCAAATACGGTGATTGAATCCTTCCGTTTCACACTTGTTCCCACTGACTAACACTCCAAAACGAACAGAACTAAAATATAATGAAATGCGGCATAGTTGTATTTCCCGGGTCCAATTGCGACCACGATTGTTATCACATCCTTAAACAGGTCCTCAATCAGGAAACCCACTGGCTGTGGCATAAAGAGGAAGCCAATCTGGAATCTTTTGATCTCGTTATTTTGCCTGGCGGTTTCTCTTATGGAGACTACCTGCGTGCAGGATCTATCGCCCATTTTTCTCCCATCATGAACTCCATCATCCGTTTTGCCAGTGCGGGAGGTAAAGTGTTGGGTATCTGTAACGGATTTCAGATCCTGCTCGAATGCGGTCTGCTTCCTGGAGCATTAATACAGAACCAGTCGCGAAAATTTATCTGTAAGAATGTGTTCGTAAACATTGATAACCCCAATACGGCCTTCACCCAGAATTGCAAAGACAACCGTGTTCTGGAAATACCCATCGCTCATCATCAGGGAAGCTATTACATCGACCCTCATTCGTTGAGCCAACTGGAGGAAAACGGGCAAATTATCTTTCGGTATTGCGACACAAACGGAAAGGTTTCTACTGAATCAAACCCTAATGGTTCTGTCGGTTCTATAGCAGGAGTAGCCAATGAACAAAAGAACGTAATGGGGATGATGCCACATCCTGAACGTTGTGCAGACCCACTATGGCCGAGAATAGATGGCCAACTCATTTTTCAATCCCTTATTTCAAATTCCTAACGCTGTGGACAAATCCAAAAAAATTCGACCGGGTTCTGAGATCACACCTGAAATTGTAAAAGCACACGGATTGACCGTGGATGAATTTCGACGCATCCTTGATCTGATAGGACGCACCCCAAACATGACGGAGTTGGGTATTTTTTCCGTAATGTGGAGCGAGCATTGCAGTTATAAAAGCTCCAAACCTTATTTGAGAAAACTGCCCGTCGAAGGTCCTCGAGTCATTCAAGGTCCTGGAGAAAATGCAGGCGTCATAGACATTGGTGATGCCCAGGCTATCGTGTTTAAAATTGAAAGTCATAACCATCCATCTTTTATCGAACCGCGCCAAGGAGCAGCGACCGGCGTAGGCGGTATAATGCGGGACATATTCACCATGGGCGCCCGGCCTATAGCCTTGTTAAATTCATTAAGGTTTGGTGACCTAGAAGAGCCACGCACCCGGTTCTTGCTCAACGGTGTTGTCGATGGCATAGCCAGTTATGGAAACTGTACCGGCGTCCCCACCGTAGGCGGAGAAATTTATTTTGACTCCTGTTACAACGGAAATATTCTGGTCAATGCGTTCTGCCTCGGGCTAGTTAAAACGGATCGAATCTTCCTTGCTGGAGCAGGCGGGGTGGGCAACCAAATACTTTATGTTGGCTCCAAAACTGGACGTGACGGAATTCATGGTGCCAGCCTCCTGGCTTCTTCTGAATTTGATGAAACCACCGAAGACAAGCGACCCACTGTGCAGGTGGGTGACCCGTTCACCGAAAAACTGTTAATCGAAGCCTGCCTTGAGTTATTCAAGTTTGACTGGGTGGTAGGTGTGCAGGATATGGGTGCGGCAGGACTGACTTCATCTTCATTTGAGATGGCGCATCGGGCAGAAACTGGGGTCTTTATGGATTTGTCAAAAATTCCTCTGCGCGAGGAAGGCATGACTCCCTACGAAATACTTCTTTCTGAGTCGCAGGAACGCATGTTATTCGTGATTGAACCCGGTCATGAAAAAGAGGCCTTTGCGGTACTCGAAAAATGGGACCTGGACGCAGCAATCATCGGCGAAGTGATTAAGGACTCCTGTGTGCGTATTGAGTTTGAAGAAAAAGAGGTGGTGAATCTGCCTATCTTTCCAGTTGTGGATGGAGCACTGGACCTGATACGACCCTCAAAACGCCCTGCATATCTTGATGAAGTAGAACAGGTGAACCTGGCTGACCTTCCTGATATTTCAAACGGTAATACGGCCATAAAAAGACTTCTAGCCTCCCTAAATATTGCCAGCAAAGAATGGGTCTTTGAGCAATACGACCACATGGTGCGTTTGAATACGTTAGTAATGCCCGGGTCGGATGCGGCTGTTCTACGCATCAAGGATACGCAGAAAGCAGTGGCCATTTCAGTAGACTGTAACAGCCGCTATTGTTATCTCAACCCTTATGAAGGAGCAGCAATCGCCGTTGCAGAAGCCTGTAGAAATGTGGTTTGCTCTGGTGCAAAACCGATTGGCCTGACCAATTGCCTGAATTTCGGAAACCCCGAAAAGCCAGAAATCATGTGGCAACTCCAACAAGCGGTTGAAGGCATGGGCGATGCATGTAGGTTTTTTGATATTCCGGTAGTCAGTGGTAACGTCAGCCTATATAATGAAACGAAAGGGAATGCGATTTACCCAACTCCAACAGTTGCAGTTGTCGGACTGATTGAGGATCAGCAAAAGGTGATGACTCAGGGGTTTAAAAAAGCTGGGGACCAAATCGCTCTTATCGGTTTTTCCATGGAGGAATTAGGAGGGACCGAATACCTGAAAGTCATGTTTGATCGCAGTGAGGGGGAACCTCCTATACTGGATCGAAAAAATGAAAAACAGGTTCAGGATTTTTGTCTGGACCTGATCCAAAAAGGTCTTATTTCTTCTGCTCATGATTGTTCCGAGGGAGGGTTGGCAGTCGCGGTCGCAGAATCTTGTTTTTCATATGGAGGCCATACTTTAGGAGCCACACTCGCACTGGAATCCACTCTTAGAAATGATTCGCTATTATTCGGGGAAACTCAATCTCGGATTATTATTTCTTTTCCTGAAGAACAAACCAAAGAGATTGAAAAATTAGCGGCAGCATGCCCGATCAATTTCTCCTTGATCGGTAATGTAGGAGGTTCTGATTACACAATTTTGGTCAATGGGCAGGAAGTCATTAAACAGAAAATCAAAGTATTAAAAGATATCTGGAAAAATTCTCTGGGGAACTATGCTGGATAAATTGCATGAAGAATGTGGAGTCGTAGGCGTATACGGTCATCCTGAGGCCGCCAATCTGGTTTATCTCGGACTTTACGCACTGCAACACCGAGGCCAGGAGAGCGCAGGAATTGTAGCTAGCGATCATTCCAAAATGCACATTGAACTGGGGATGGGACTAGTCGCCGATGTCTTTAACACGGAACGAATCCTGAAATTGCCCGGTCCTCTGGCAATCGGTCATAACCGTTATTCCACCGCAGGAAAAAGTGAACTGGTCAATGCCCAACCCTGCATGATCAACTATTCCGCCGGCTCTCTCGCCTTGGCGCATAACGGCAACCTCGTTAACGCCCAAACCATTCGTAAAGAATTAGGAACCAAAGGAGCTATTTTCCAGTCCACCAACGATAGCGAGGTCATCGTGCATCTGATGGCCAAGTCAAAAGCAGAAACTTTCGTTGACCGTGCTGCTGAAGCTCTCAGGCAAGTGAGCGGTGCTTATTCATTAGTCCTAATGACGGAGAAAGAATTACTGGCCGCACGCGACCCACAAGGATTTCGCCCTCTTTGTCTGGGAAAACTCGATGGTGCCTATATCATCGCTTCAGAAACCTGCGTTATGGATTTGATCGAAGCGGAGTTCATCCGGGAAGTGGAGCCAGGAGAATTGATTTTGATCAACGATCAGGGAATCCATTCTTTTTTTCCTTTTAAAAAAGTCGAACCAAAACATTGTGTGTTTGAACATATTTATTTCGCTCGTCCAGACAGTTATATATTTGGAGAGCATGTATATTCGGCCCGCAAGAATATGGGCCGGGCCATGGCCCAGGAAAGTCCCGTCGATGTTGATCTTATTGTTCCCGTGCCCGACTCAGGAGTTGTTTCGGCAATGGGTTTTTCAGAGGAGAGTGGCATCCCCTTTGAAATGGGTCTCATTCGAAACCATTATGTGGGAAGAACATTCATTGAACCGCAATCGCAGATCCGGCATTTTGGTGTAAAACTTAAATTGAACGCGGTAAAAACTGTAATCCAAGGTAAGCGCATCGCCATCATTGACGATTCCATCGTGCGCGGCACCACCAGCCGCAAGATCGTAAAAATGCTTCGGGATGCAGGAGCTAAGGAAGTTCATATACGCATTTCTGCTCCTCCCATTCTGCACCCCTGCTTTTACGGCATTGACACACCCACCAAAGAAGAATTGATCGCCCACAAATACAATCTTGAAGAAACACGCCAGTACCTTGCAGCAGATTCTTTAGCCTACCTCAGTATTGAAAAAATGTTGAATGTGTTGGAAAACGGAAAGAAAAAATTCTGTTCCGCCTGTTTCGATGGCAATTATCCAGTCCCAATCATCGACAAGAAACTGGAAACCAACCAAATGGGGTTGTTTGCCAGTAAAAAATTGAAATAACTACCATTCTGACGAACAAAGAGTGATCTCATTTCACTTGCTTAAGAACCAACCCCGGAGATTCTTCAACAGGCTCAGGATAACACCCAAAAACCCTATTTTCGTCATGATGAGCTAATCGCAGCATCACTCTTATGCTTTCAAATCACGCAAAGTTCCCCAGCTTATTGGGCATCGCCCGGTAGCGATACTGGAGTTTTTTCCAGAATCTCACCTAGCTCTTTAAGTTCTGCACGGTACCGTAACATCGATTGGTCCAGTTGCGCCTGCGACTCCAAAATCCTGCGGTAAGTGCGCCGAATNACATACAACAAGGACTCCTCAACGGGAATGACCAGAAGGGTGCCCTGGATAACGCTCGACCCACGCTGATCCCACAGCGAAATCTGCCGCGAAATATCAGCATCCTGATTGATCCTGGCTACAATCTGGTTGGGTCCAAACACCAGCTTCTGCTTAGGAAACTTATATACATCCAGCTTGCCATATTGTTCACCATCACTTCGAGCCACCATCCAGGCAGAAAGATTGCTCTTTCCTCGTGGAGTGTAAGGAAGCATAAGAATGTACTCTTCCTGATCCTCTCCCGGAAGCTTCATGATGGTGTAATAGGGCTGCATTATTTCACCGTCAATTTCAGGAATTTCCCATTGATCTTCTTTGTTATAGAAAACTTGCGGCCGTGTCATGTGATAGGTAGCATAAATAAATGTCTGGATCTTAAACAGGTCAGTAGGATAGCGAATGTGGCTTCGCAAATCTTCCGGCATCTGGCTCAGGTCTTTAAACAGATCAGGAAATATATTCCGATACGTCTGGATGATGGGATCTTTTTGATCAGCAATATAAAAATTCATCGAACCATCATAAGCATCGATGGAAATTTTTACAGAGTTGCGTACATAGTTGCCAAACTGGGGAATTTTGGGAGAATAAGGAAAGTTGTCACTGACCGTATATGCATCATAGAGCCAAATCAGACGGCCTTCTGAGATCACTAGGTAGGGATCATTATCCAACCTGAGAAATGGAGCTATTTTCTCTACCCGGTCTGTGATATTTCGATACATCAGAACCCGGCTATCGGTGTTTAAATCTTGGGAGAAAACAACTTTAAGAGTTTTGAACCGGGCCGCCAGAACGAGCTTACGAAAAAAAGAACCGACTTCAAAACCGCCCTCGCCTTCATAGTTTTTGTATACATTTTTTTCCCCTTCCGGGTAATCAAACTCCTTGGTGCCGGTGTTGACAAAAACGTGATCATTGGCCAGTTCCCCAAAATAAATTTCGGGGCGGGTCACCTGCAGATCCACATTGGACTGCGGAGGAATATCTTTAATGAGCAATACCGGCAAGCCTTCCGGAGTAATCTGGTTCACCGGACTCAGCGAAACGCCATAACCATGGGTAAAGGTAAGGTGCTCATTAATCCAAGTCCGATTGGGCAAGTTGGTAGACAATAGTTCGCGCGGCGATAGCAGGGTCTGGCGGTAATCTCCATTGATTTGGTATCGATCATTGTCCACGGACTGGAACTGGTAATACGTCCTGATCTCCTGAATCTGCCCTAGAGTGTCGAGAAGGGGCTCCTGATCCCATAGCCGGATGTTTTCGATCGTGGTGGCATTTTGCCGGATGCTCTCAGCTGTCAGGGACGCGGAACCGGAAATTTCATGCGACTCAGTCTGGCTAAGCCCATATGCCGTTAACGCCCCAGCAATGGAATGCTCCATATAAAGGGTTTCTTTCACCAGTTCATTGGGTTCCACCACAAATTTCTGCAATAACTTCGGGTAAAAATTACCAACAAAAAACACCAGAGCCAATCCTGCACCTGAAAGCATGATCTTTTTCATACCTGGTCGGACAAGCCCAAAAAATGAAACCACTGCGGCAATCAGAGAAACAACCGTTAATAGGTTGAGAACAGGGATCTTTCCATTTACATCGGCAAACTTGATCCCTGAAATTAAACCGTCTCCAGCTGTCAATAGTTCATAGCTCTGAAGATAGAACCCACTGGCAAACAATAGAAAAAATAAACCCGCAAGTCCCGAAAAAGTTCGCCGTGCTTCAGGAAGTATCACCACTCCCGTCGGCCCAACATAAATAAAACGTTTAAAGAAATAGATCAGCCCTACGCCAAGAGAAACCACGATCATTGTTTCCCACAGCAAAGATTTCGCTAATAACCAAAGAGGTAGGATAAAAAAGTAAAAGGAAATATCTTTTCCAAATATAGGATCCACTTCGCCATACGAAGAAGCGTTTAAGTATTGTAAAATGACTTCCCATTGCTGGGCCATCACCAGACCCGTCATGACTGCTAAAACCAAAGGAGCTATCAGAACGAGTAACTTTAAATTGCTAGCCATGAAATCCAGTATAGGCACTTCGCGCCGTACCTGATCTGACAAAAGAATTGGCAAATGAGAGGTCTTCTTGAAGACACGACTTAAAAAACCATAGGTCAATATAAAAAATGAAATACCGGTCAGCAATCCAAACCCAAACTGTGAAATGAGCACCGTCCACAAAACCGAGGTGATGCCATGACTTTGAAACCATAACCAGTCGATATAAAAAGAAATAATTTTATCCGCAAAAATCGACCCGGCAAATACCACGGCCGCTAAGATGAACAACCATTTTTTTATCTTTTCCATCGTTTTACCTTAATTTCCTTTCCACTTTATGGAACACCCCATAGAAGGAACCTGTTCATCAGGCACATCTTTTCTGGCAACAATATAGTCAATCGCCGCTTTCAAATTTCGTTGGGTCACTTTATCTTCTCGCTCCCAGCTGTCATCGATCCTGCCGCGATATAAAAGCTTTCGTCCGGCCCCATAAACATAAATATCAGGCGTGCACACGGCACCATAAGCTTTAGCTGTTTCCTGAGATCCATCGAACAAATAAGGAAAATTAATCCCCTTCTCCTTTGCAACCTTCTTCATGTTTTCAAGTGAGTCGTCGGGATAACGTTCTGCATCGTTAGAATTTATACCCACTAACTGGACTCCCATAGCCTTGGTTTCCTTCTGTAAATCAATCAACCTTTGCAGTACGGCCTTGACGTAAGGACAATGATTACACATGAAAATAACAATCAGGACATTCTTCTCTAAAAAGCTATCCAAAGAGTAAATCTTCCCATCAACGCCGGGAAGTTTGAAACCAGCCGCAGGGGTTCCCAATGGAACCATGGTGGAATGCTTTAAAGCCATAGTAAATTTTAAAAAATGAACTTTGGAAGATTCTTAAAAGCTCGCCCCCAGTATATGAAGGTCGGGAGTTGGCTCATGCTATCAGCCTTTAGGGACAGGCTCAATATAAAACTCTGGTTTTTCAAGATGATGACTTGCAAGTCATTCCCGTAACACGACAGGTATAACAGGCTGAATGAGATAATGGAAAGGGTTGTAAGGTTTCCTCGATATTGTTTCCCATTCGCGCTTTTGGGTTGTCAACGAGAATAGGACAGACATAAACACCGTCTCCTGTTGCCATGCGCGAAGTGGCGCACTGAAGCTGGGTGATATCAAAATTTTCGAAGCATTTTTCCGTAACGTACTCTTCATCATTATAGGAACGCTCATTGTCTGCCAGTTTCCCCAGCAGAAATCCGGGTAATATTTTGATCCGGGGTTTTGAGACTCCCTTTGAGCAGAGGAACTCAACAAACTTCAATTCCATTTCCGCATCATTTTCTTCTTCCCAAGTGCGCGTAATGGTAAGTATTGGCGAAAACCCTACCGCAGCAAGATGCTCAATGCCGACAGCTGCTTTCCTATAAGCACTTTTCCCACGTATTGCATCGTTGGCCGCTTCTTCAAAACTCTCCATACTTACCCTAAACTGCAAGGGATGCTCGGAGGAGTCCTGAATCTTCCTTAGCCGACCTGCCTTCTCTTCCGTGAACTGAGTCCCATTAGTAAGAACATCCAGAGGCCCATAGCGCAATATCAATTCCAAAATCTCAAAAATCTCTGGATTGATAAATACTTCACCGCCAGTGATGTAATAGTCTTTGACGCCAAGTTGTTTAGATTCTTCCAACCTTTCTTTGACCTGAGCAAAACTCATCATTGGAATCGTATCGTTCTTAGGCCCGCAACTGATAAAACAATGAGAGCATTCCAGATTACAGAGCGTACCTCCAACCTGTAGCCATAGCGTCTCCAAGTTTTTCATAGGCACTGCTGGAATGATTCTGTTATCTAAATTCTTTACCGGGGTATCCATATCGTTAACTTTAGACTCCGAGGAGTAAACTGGGCAAATATTTTTTTAGGCCAAGATATCTCTTTGCTCGCTAAAAGATGTTACTGCTAGTTGGCCCCACGCCTAGTGGTTAGAGGCCTGCAGATTCAAATGAGTCACTCACATTCCTGATGCGAAGTTTTCGCCGAAGTGCTGCAAAACCTACCGAAGCCGTTTTTCCTAATCTGGATCGATAAACCGGCGTCACCGCAAGCCGAGCTTGAAGAGGGTCTTCTGTAAAAAACCGAGTGTCAAGAGGACTCAAAAATCGACAAGTCGGGTACAACCATTTTAATGGCACCCGATTTCGTTGAATCGCTTTGGCCATATGCTCTGCCAGTGTCGCAAGCTCCTTATACTGGTCCAATTTTTCGACACCGTCACGTGGCAAAAAAACCAAAGGAATGACTCCCATATCCGTTAGCCGGTCAATTTCTTCTTTATATTGCGGACCAGACCCATTCTCTAGAACCAAATCGGTCCAAACTGTTCCAGGTTGGAAAATTCCTGTAGCATATTCCAAGGCAGAATGTACCTGTTGTAAGGACATCATTTTTTTTGATTTATTTGACCCTGAAAAACCACCTAGCGGGAAATCAATAATATCGAATCCTGAAGCATATATTTGGTCAATGGTGCTCTGGTTCAGAGGAGGAAAACCTTTTAGAGCAACAAAGGTATTAAAACGTTTTTTGATTGCTTCAACCAATGGTTCCAGCCGGCTGAAACCCCGGTCTGGTTCTTCGCTGTGGTCCATGTTCAATTGAACCAAATCCGCTGAACCTTCTTCAAAAGCCGACTGGATCACAGAAAGAATGGCTTCAATAGGCATACTCAGTTTTTTTCCTCGACCAATAGAGCGAAGAAATATATTCAGGCAATATCCATCTAGACAAATATTTTCAGAAATCGGAGTGCGTTGCTTCAACTGCTGTTTAAGAAATTTAGGAATCGGGATGATATTAACGTCTATCTCCCCTTCAGTCATATGGAGCCTCAGTCGGTCTTCATGAAAGAGCAGTTTCGGCCCAGGGCGCTCCGATGGATTCAAAGTTGCCTTGACAATAAAATCATCTGCCAAAGCAAGAGTAACCTCCTCGCCAGGTTCTCCAGAACAGAGTCCTCCAGAAATTTCTGCAAGCCCCTGCAACAAATCAGGAATCGTAAGCCCTCTCTGGATCAATCCAAGTTTTATCTGTCCATGATATATTTTATCCATAGCCATTATCTTTACAATCGGTCCAAAATCTTCTGGTGAATGCCACCAAACCCGCCAGAAGACATGACCAAAATTACATCACCATTTTCAATATTTTCAGATATAAAAGTAACGATATCATCCACTTCTGGAATAAAATTGGCGTTGCCTCCCTTTTGTCGAATGAGAGCCACCACCCTTTCAGGGTCCAGCCTGTCCTCTTCATTTATTTTCTCAGGAGCAAATAAACCTGCAAACACAACTCGATCTGCTACAAGGAAGCTGTCAGGAAATTCCTGCTCAAACACCTTTCTTCTGGATGTAGCCGATCGGGGTTCAAACACGGCCCACAGCCTTTGTCCTGAATAAGCTTCTTTCACCGCTTCCAAAGTTAACCTAATGGCAGTTGGATGATGGGCAAAATCATCCAAAACTGTTACGCCTTTTCTTATCCCAACCACCTCTTGCCGTCTTTTGATGCCCTGGAACAATTTAAAGGCTGAGTTTATCTCATCGAATGTCAGGCCCAATCCTAGACAAAGTGCTGCCACCGCTGCGGCATTCTCCACATTATGCCGACCAACCATGGCTAGCTGAAAATCCCCTCTTTTTTCACCCTTATAAGACAGGGAAAAAAAACCACATCCATCGGCAAATCGATAATCGCCAATCTGCCAATCAGCTCCATCTAGATATCCATAGGTCTCTACCTTACAAACCGCATCACCCAAAATATCCTGAATATTCGCATCAGTGTGTTTGACAAGTATACGCCCTTCCGGCCGGATTAAGCGCACATACTTACGAAAAGCTTCCTTTATTTGATCCAGGTTTTCAAAAATGTCGGCGTGATCAAACTCAATGCCAGTCAGTATCGAAGCATCAGGACGATAATGGAGGAATTTAGGACCTTTGTCGAAGAAAGCGCTGTCATACTCATCGCCTTCGATCACAAAATAATCCCCTTCCGGCACCTGATGGTTATTGTCAAAATTTTTCAACCAACCACCCACCATAAAACCGGGTTTTTTTCCGGACGCCTGAAGCACCCAGGACAATAGGGAAGCAGTGGTGGTTTTGCCATGCGTTCCTGTAACCACCAGGGATTTTCGACCGACTAGAAAAAAATGAGAAAGGGCTTCAGGAAAAGACATGTATTCCAATCCTGCACCCAAAACAGCCTGTACTTCTTTGTTAGTTTTGGATACGGCATTACCTACAATAACCAGATCAATATCATTCGTGATATTTTCTTTCCGGTAGCCAGGTAAAATAGGAATTTTTGCGTTTTCCAGAACCGTACTCATAG
>LWDU01038743.1_pt1 | contig 14052 bp, 8 predicted proteins | sample 727161 | NCBI WGS metagenome assembly LWDU01 (sample SAMN04566230, study PRJNA314399) | hydrothermal vent metagenome | isolation source: deep sea hydrothermal plume seawater | place: Mexico: Gulf of California, Guaymas Basin | collected 2004-07-11 | reverse complement strand
TGTAGGCCCTTCCACGATTGGACTTCGGTGGTTGTGACTTGCTCGTCGGGGATGATCATGTCAGTTCTTCCCAGGCTGCACATCGGTATAGGCTATAGAATGTGGGTGGGGATAATAGGACATTGAAGCTGGGTTCTGGTACAACGTCCGGGCATGGACTTTATGTTAATCCCCTATTGGGAGTCCCGTGGCGGGCGGCGGGCGTGAAAGCGTTCCAGCTGCTCTCGGTCGCCGCGCTGGCCGCTGGGCTCAGTCTCGGCTGCGCGGGCCCGTCTCTGCAGCGCCGCTACGATGCCGGTAAGCAGAGCTGGGAGCAGACAGCCGGCGGGGCGAGCCTGACGAGCGACGGCGCCGAGCTCTTCGAGAGCAGCCCCTACCTCGACCGCGAGGTGCTAATCCGGGCGGTGCTGCGGCGCAACCCCTCGATTCGCTCCGCGCACTACGCCTGGAAGGCCGCGTTCGAGCGCTTCCCGCAGGAGACCGCTCTCGACGACCCGACCGCCGGCCTCGGTGTCGTGCCGACCTCCTTCGGCTCATCCCGCGTCAACGATGCCTACAAGATCGAGCTGTCGCAGAAGCTCCCCTTTCCCGGGAAGCTGTCGTTGCGCGGTGAGATCGCGCTGGCGGAAGCGGAGGCCGCGCGAAACGACTTCGAAGCCCTGCAACTGCGGCTGGCGACGGTGGCGTCGTTGCTCTACGACGAGCTGTACCTCGTCCGGCGCTCGCTCGAGATCAACGCCCAGCACATTGCACTGCTCGAGGAGTTCCTCCAGATCTCCACGATTCGCTACGAAGCTGGAAAATCTGCCCAGCAGGATCCCCTGCAGGCCGAAGTCGAGCTCACCCATGCGGTCCACCGCGAGGTGGTGCTGGAGACGGAGCAGCGCATCGCCATCGAGCAGATCAACCTGTTGCTTCATCGTCATCTCGACGTTCCGCTGCCGCGGGTTTCCCCCGAGCTGGCGCTGCCTCCTGCCGCAGAGGCCGACCCGGAAAACCTGATGGCCCTGGCACTGCACGGACGGCCCGAGCTGCGAGCGGCCGAAGCGCGCGTCCAGGGACGGGCTTCGGCGGTTGCGCTGGCGCTCCGCGAGTATTTTCCCGATCTGACGCTGGTGGGCGCCTACAATACGCTGTGGCAGGAGGAGGATCTCCAGCCCTTCGTCGGCCTGCGTTTCGATGTGCCGCTCCAGGCGACGCGCAGGCGTGCCGCGGTCGAGGAGGCGAAGGCGCGGCTCAAGAGTGCGCAGAGCGAGTACACGAGCCTCGAGGACGAAGTCCGGTTCTCGGTACAGAGCAGCCTGCACCGACTGCGAGAGGCACAGCACGTAATGCAGCTCTTCGGAAACCGCCTGCTGCCGGCGAGCCGGGATCAGGTCGAGGCGGCCCTCGCGGGCTACGAGACCGGCCGCAACAGCTTTCTCACCCTGATCGTCGCCGAGCGCAACCTGCGCGACACTGAGCTGGGCTACGAGGCAGCACGAACGAACGTGAGTCGGCGATACGCCGAGCTACAGCGCGCCATCGGAAGAACTCCCGGGCTCGCACAGGACGGAGAGCAGTGAACAAAGAACCGCAGCGCGCCGGCCCTCGCCCCCCCAACGGAATACTCGTTGTGCTGGTCCTCATGGCGCTGGCCTGCGGGGGAGGCCCGAGCTCCGATGCGGTCGTGGTCAATACGGATGCCACACAGATGCGGGTGTCGCTGGAGCCCGAAGCGCCGCGGGTGGGCGAGAATCGGATGTGGATCGAGCTGCGCGACGCAAAGGGCGAGCCCGTCCGGAGGGCCGACGTGGTTGCGAGTGTCAAGATGCCGGCAATGGGCGCCATGCCGGGGATGGGCGGGCCGAGTAAGGCAACCGAGGTCTCACCCGGTCGCTACCGCGCCGACTTCGAGATCCAGATGGCCGGCACCTGGCGGGTGGAGGTACGCGCGACGCTCAGCGACGGCAGCGTTCCCGTCGCCGAGGGCTCGCTCAAGGTGGGATCGCCCCAGCTGACGCTGAAGTCGGCGGGAGCGGCGCCCGGCGCAGACGCCGAGGCCCGGCCCGAGTTCACCCTCTCCGCCGAGCGCATCCAACGCATCGGTGTTCGCAGCGCAGCGGCGGAGCTCGTGGCGCTCTCCACGCCCGTCCGCGCACTCGGCATTGTCAGATTCGACGAGTCCGCGCTGCAGGACGTCTCCCTGAAGATTCGGGGCTGGGTCGGCGAGCTCGAGGTGAGCGCCGTCGGCGACCCCGTCGAGAAGGGACAGGTGCTCTTCACGCTCTACAGCCCGGAGCTCTACGCCGCCCAGGAAGAATACCTGCTGGCCCTGCAGAGCCGCGAGCGGGCGCGCAAGACGCTGGCGCCGCAGCGCGCCGACTATCTTGTGCGTGCCGCCGAGAAGCGCCTGCGCCTCTGGGACATCGCGCAGAGCGATCTCGAGCGCCTCGAACGACGCGGCACCCCGCTGGAGCACCTGCCGATCCGCGCAGCTCGCAGCGGCTTCGCCGTGGAGATGAACATCGCCGCAGGCAGCGGCGTCGAGCCCGGGCAACGCCTCTACCGGATCGCGCCGCTCGACCCGGTCTGGATCGAGGCCGAAGTCTACGAGAGCGAGATCGGGCTGATCGAGAAGGGCCAGAGCGAGCCGGGCGGAATTCGCTACGAAGGCCGCGTGGACTACCTCTACCCCTCGCTCAGTCGGCAGGCGCGAACGGCGCGCATCCGCATCGTGCTTGAGAATCCCGACCTCGCGCTGCGACCCGGAATGTACGCCACGGTGCAAATCGAGGTCGACCGCGGCGAACGCCTGGTTGTGCCACAGTCCGCCGTCCTCTTCGCCGGGGACCGAAGCTTCGTGTTTCGCGCGCTCGGCGAGGGCCGTTTCCGGCCGCAGAAGGTGCGCGTGGGGCTAACCAGTGGAGACCTCATCGAGATCCTCGAAGGCCTCGATGCTGGGGACGACGTGGTCGCCTCCGGCACCTTCCTGATCTCCTCGGAGAGCCGACTGCGCGCCGCCCTGGAGCAGTGGTGAGCGATCCGCCTGGCTTGGAACCCGGTCGCGCCCCGCCTCCCGAAGCGGACAACCTGGTCGCTCGACTGATGGCCATCTGCGCTCACCACCCGGGGATCACCATCCTCGGTGTGATCTTCGCCACCCTGTTCGGCGTCTACGCACTCCGCAACTCGCCACTCGACGCGATACCCGATCTCTCCGATGTGCAGGTGATCGTCTTCACCGAGTGGCCGGGTCGGAGTCCAGATCTCGTCGAGGACCAGATCACCTTCCCCCTCTCGAGTGCCCTGCTGGCCGCGCCGTCGGTCCGCTACGTCCGCGGCCAGTCCTTCTTCGGTCTCTCGTTCGTAAACGTCATCTTCGAAGACGGCACGGATCTCTACTGGGCCCGCAGCCGGGTTCTCGAGTACCTGAGCGGCATTACGGGCAAGCTCCCAGACGACGCAACGCCGGTGCTGGGTCCGGATGCGACCGGTGTGGGTTGGGTCTTCGAGTACGCCTTGGTGGACCGGAGCGGAAACCTCGATCTCGCGGAGCTGCGCAGCTTGCAGGACTGGAATCTCCGCTACGCCCTCGAGAGCGTCCAGGGCGTGGCCGAGGTGGCGTCGGTCGGGGGCTTCGTCCGCCAGTACCAGATTCTCGTCGACCCCGAGCGGCTGCTGGCCGAAGGCATCCCACTGCGGGAAGTCATCGAGGCCGTGCGCGAATCCAACGAGGAGGTCGGCGGCCGTAGCTTCGAGGCGGGGGGTGTCGAGTACGTTATTCGCGGCCGCGGCTACATCCGCTCGCTCGAGGACCTGCGGCAGATCCCGCTCCGCAGTAACACTCGCGGCGCCCCGGTGCTCGTCTCCGACGTTGCGACCGTGGCGATCGGCCCCGACGTCCGGCGGGGGGTCGCCGAGCTCGACGGCGAAGGCGAGACCGTCGGCGGGATCGTCGTCATGCGCTACGGCGAGAATGCCCTGCGCGTGATCGACGCCGTGAAGGCGCGCATCGCAGAGCTCGAGCCGGGCCTGCCGAAGGGCGTCGAGATCGTGGTCACCTACGACCGATCGCAACTGATCGAGGCGGCGATCGACACGCTGCGCCGCACGCTCCTCGAAGAAATGGCGATCGTCTCCCTCGTGATCTTCGTCTTCCTGCTCCACGCGCGCAGCGCGCTCATCCCGATCCTCACGATCCCAGTCGGCGTCATGCTCGCCTTCATTCCGATGTACTACCAGGGGCTCACGGTGAACATCATGTCGCTCGGCGGAATCGCGATCGCGATCGGAGCCATGGTCGACGCCTCGATCATCGTGGTCGAGAACATCCACAAGCGCCTCGAGGCGTGGACGTGCGACGGGGAGCCGGGGGAGCGCAACGAGGTGATCCTTCGCGCCATGCAGGAGGTGGGACCTAGCGTCTTCTTCGCCCTGCTGGTGATCACCGTGTCCTTCCTTCCCATCCTTACGCTCGAGAGCACGGAAGGTCGCCTCTTCAAGCCATTGGCCTTCACCAAGACCTTCGCGATGGGCTTCGCGGCCGTGCTCACCGCGACCCTAACACCGGCGCTCGCAGCGCTCTTCATTCGCGGGCGCATCCGACCGGAGGAGCAGAACCCGATCAACCGATGGCTGATTCGCGGCTACGAGCCGGTCGTCCGCGCCGTCGTCCGCCATCCTGCCTGGGTGGTCGCGGGGGCGCTGGTGCTCGGCGGCGCCACCGTGCCGATCGCGCTTCAGCTGGGCAGCGAGTTCATGCCTCCGCTGAACGAGGGCACGATCCTCTACATGCCGACGGCGCCGCCGGGAATGTCGATCACCGAGGCGTCGCTGGTGCTGCACAAGATGGACCGCGAGCTGATGCAGTTTCCGGAGGTCAAGCACGTCTTCGGGAAGATCGGCCGCGCCCGTTCCCCGACCGATTCCGCGCCCCTCTCGATGGTCGAAACCGTCATCACCCTGAAGCCCGAGAGCGAATGGCGGGCGGGCATGACCTGGGACCGCCTGATCGACGAAATGGACCAGAAGGTCCGCTATCCGGGCATGCCGAACACGTTCTGGATGCCGATCCAGACACGCACCGAGATGCTGGCCACCGGCATGCGCAGCCCGCTCGGAATCAAGGTCTTCGGCCCTGACTTGGGCCGCATCGAGGCAGCCGGGGTGGCGATCGAGAAGGTTCTGGCGACCGTACCCGGGACGCGAAGTGCCGTCGCCGAGCGGGCCGCCGGCGGCTTCTTTCTCGACTTCGAGGTCGACCGGGCCGCCGCCGCGCGGCTCGGACTCCGGGTTCGCGACATCAACGAGGTCGTCGAGTCCGCCATCGGAGGCCGCAATATCTCCCAGACGGTCGAGGGTCGCGAGCGCTATCCCATCAGCGTCCGCTACGCCCGAGGGTTCCGAGAGAATCTCGACGCACTCGGCCGCGCGCTGGTCGCCACGCCGGGCGGCGCGCAGGTGCCGATCTCCGAGGTGGCGGACATTCGCTTCGCCATGGGGCCCCCCTTCATCCGCACTGAGGCCGGGCAGGTGATGGCCTACGTATTCGTGGACGTCGCCGGCAGATCCATCGTCGACTACGTGCAGGATGCGAAGCGAGCGGTGGACGAGGGCGTCGAGTTGCCGGCTGGCGTGCGTCTCGAGTGGGCCGGCCGCTTCGAATACTTCGAGCGGGCCAAGAGCCGACTCTTGATCGTGGTGCCCCTGACGCTGGTGATCGTGGCATTCCTCCTCTACTTGAACACGCGCTCCGGCATCGAGACTGGGATGGTGCTGCTGGCGGTCCCCTTCTCGCTGATCGGAGCGTTCTGGCTGCTGTGGCTGCTCGACTACAACATGAGCATCGCCGTCTGGGTGGGCATGATCGCGCTTGCGGGGCTGGATGCGCAGACCGGTGTGGTGATGCTGCTCTACCTGAAGCTCGCGCATCGGCGGCATGAGCGAGAGGGGCGTCTGGGGAATTTCCAGGATCTCGAGGATGCGATCGTCGAGGGCGCGGCACGCCGGATTCGGCCGAAGCTGATGACGGTGTTCGCGATGACCGCCGGCCTGCTTCCGCTGCTCTGGAGCCAGGGGACGGGCGCCGACGTGATGAAGCGTATCGCGGCTCCCATGATAGGCGGCCTGATGAGCTCCTTCGCCCTCGAACTGCTGGTCTACCCAGCGCTGTTTGCGGTCTGGAAGCGCCGCTCGCTGCCCACCGACGATCGAGCCGGGTAGCCTGGCAGCCCGAGGACAGGACATTCAAGCTGCCTTCCAGCGCAGCGTCCGGGTATGGGCGTTATGTTAAGTCCCTAATGAGGAGCCCCGTGGCGGGCGGGAGTTCGGCGGGAAGTGGTGTTCTCCTGCTCCCGTTGCCCCACGCGACCAGGGCGCGCAGGCGGACTAGAAGCCCATCTCCTCCGCTATCTCTGCGGCCCTTTCCGGCGTAATTCCAAACCGTTCCGCCGCTGCTGCGATGGGATCCTGCGTTGAGGGCTGCGAGGCCACCTCGGAACTGTCTGAATTCTCTTCCAGTAAAGCTTCTAGCCTCTTAGTGATGGTTCACACCTTCCCTAACACCCGAATGCCAAACCGCTCCCGGATCTCGCCGAGTGGCTGATCCAGGTATCGGTCGTAGTCCTCGAATGGCCAGCGTTCACCCATGCGAAGCGACCGGGTGATGGCCCGGGCGGAGAGGGTCAGCGAAGTGCCGAGCCCGAGTGCCTGGCTAGGTATTGGCTTCGTGGTCCTCGGTGTGAGCTTGCTCGGGACCGGGGTTCCGACGCGATGAGGAAGAGCAAAAAGGTGCACGACGATCACGCCCGCCACAAACTCTCCCGGGAACTCACGAGCGATATCGAGCGGCTCGGGGAGCGCTTTCGTGAGAGTGCTACGGAGCTGGGCGCCATGCGTGCGAAGCTGCAGAACGGGGCGCGGGAAGAGTGGACCGAGATTCGCCAAGAATGGGACGTCCTCGATGGACGTGTGCGCACGATTGGCATTGCGCTCGGCATCGCGCTCTTTCTGGGCGCCTACCTCTTCTATATGAACCTCGGTTGGTACGCCGATCAGCGCACGTTGCCACAAAGCTCGGATTGGCTCCTCGATCGGCTCCCCTCATGGAATCTCGTGCCGATGCTTTCGTGGGGATGGCTCGCGCTCCATGCCTGGGCTGTGGGGATCGCCGTTCTCTATTGCCCACGACGAATGCCGTTCCTGCTCGTACTGTTGAGCGTCTATCTGGGCTTGCGCACGGTGTACGTCTTTCTCTCACCGATCGGTGCGCCTGCTGAGATTTTGGATATGCGTCAGCTCGATACGTTATTCGCCTGGGTCGCAGGGGAATACACGTTCCAGAACGAGTTCATTTTTTCGGGGCACACGGCGGTTCCGTTCCTCTTCTACCTATTCTTCGACACGCCGCGCCAAAAGGTGGTGATGCTTACGGGATCGCTCTGTATGGCCTTTGCCGTGCTCGTCACGCGCAACCACTACACGGTGGATGTCATCTCCGCTTATTTGATCGGCTACTCGATCTACACACTCTCGCAATGGCTCTTCGGCCTGGCGAAAGCCCAGCTGCCGCGAGCCTCGAAGGGACGCTCGGGCCCGAGCGCGGTCTAGCTAATCGGTTTAGCCGCGATCCGATCGCTCTGCTCTACATCCACTTGCTGGTAGTCGCCCCGGGGCCGGGATTCTGTTCGCTCTCGCGGTACGCCGGTCCAGCCAATGCAGGTGCAGTCAGACTATCTCAGGCTGCAGCGGCGAAATTCCGAGTCGCTCACGGACAGCGTCAATGGGAACGTTCACATCTTCCCAGAAGTTCCAGCCGCAGCCAAGATCGACTTTTGTGGCGGCCCCCCTCTCGAGCGCGTGCAGAACCTCCATTGCCAGTTGACCCTGACCGATCCGGCCCAGCAGCACAGGCATCTCAAAGGGTGTCAGGTTGATGCCCGCGGTGTGAATAATGAGCGCGAAGAGCACAGTGAAAAAATCATCGGGGTCAGTCGTGAAGCCGGCTTGAAAGGCGGCCGCCTTCATCTCGCCTTCCGGAGAAGTGTCGTAGCCGGCCAGCACATGCGTAAAGTCGTGATAGAGCGCGCCCATGGGGAAACCGCCCTTCTCCCCACTAAAGGGCAGATCCGCATCTCGGCAGTGCCGATAGAAGTGATACCCCAATGTCTCTTCAGAGAAATCTCCGAACGCGTGAAAGCGCGCTGCTAACGCAGCATCCTCGGGGAGGACGCCCCTGAACCGGAGGACGGCTCGCATCGCCTGCAGGATGCCCCCATGCAGCTTTCGGGTGTTTCGCATATAGATCCGGATGTGTGCATGGCGTGCGAAAGCGAACTTGAAACGCATTACGCGCCCCTTCGCTAAATGTCCCACCACGCGGACCGCTGGCTCTTCTACGCACAGCGCAGATGCGAAAGTCGACATCAGACGAACCTGCTCCTCGCTCGGTGCACCCTCCGCCACGCTCACCACTACCATCAGTCGGATGAGTTGCCTGGCCTGTGCCCCATCCATACCGATCGAAATCAAATCCTCGGTGTCGATCGGCGCGAGGGTATCGACATCCGACTCAGTCCCCAACAAGCTTCGCTGCAGAGCGCCAAGCACCGCCCGCTGCGGCTGCCCGAGGCCGTTCCGTGCCGCTCCCGCGACCATCGTGATCGCTCGCAGTTCATCAAGCGCCCATTTTGGTTCTGGCTTTAGGAAGTCCATCATCTCCTCCAAGTTCCCATCACAGTGCGTTTCGCTGCGCTACGTGTTGGACTGCTGCTTCCGTCGGTCAGACTTCTGGCGGCGTTTGTTACGCCGATGGAACTGCTTGACTACTCGCGGCTCATCGGTGAGAGCCCGAGGTCGATCGTCGTTGTGCCGATCCTCAGTAATTCTAGTGACGAATAAAAGCGGCGTCGACCCGAGGTGAATGGCTGTGAGTTGGGGTCTCTTGAACTCGTTCTACTAAGACTCCCCGGGCGAGAGGCGCACGATCGGTTCGTCTCAGGCGGAACCCTTTGAGGTTTTTCAGTTAGGCCCGGGTAGCCTCACCAACATCGAAGGGGGCTGGCTCGGGCCCGCTAGGGCGCCACGGGCTGTTGGGGCCCGGGGTGCTTTCCTGGCAAGGCGCACAAGGGTCATTTAGCCTTCACGTCCAAATCAGCCGGCATCGCCGTGTATCGAGCAAAGGAATTTCTCTGTGAGCACGGAATTGTCGGTTGGCTTCATCGGCCTAGGAAATGTCGGCGCGAAACTAGCGGGAAGCATTCTGAGAGCGGGGATCGGGCTCACCGTCCTGGATCTTGACTCCGAGGCTGAAGCCCCTTTGCTGGCAGCCGGCGCCCTGAAGGGGGCGAGTCCGAGAGCGGTGGCCGAGTCGGCTGATCTTTTGATCACGTGCCTGCCGAACCCCGCCGCCAGTGCCGCTGTGATGGAAGGGCCCGATGGGGGCCTTTCTGGATTGTCTCGAGGCAGCATTTGGGCCGAAATGAGCACCACGGATTCACAAGAAGTTCGGAGACTGGGCGAGAAGGTGAGGGAGCAAGGGGCATGGCCGGCGGATTGTCCGGTTTCAGGCGGGTGCCACCGTGCGGCGACGGGGAATATCGCCATTTTTTCGGGGTGCGAGCGCCCTGTGTTCGAGCGCCTGCTTCCGACCCTTTCGGAGATCGGGCACGAGATCCTGCATACCGGTGAACTCGGTTCGGCGTCGATCCTCAAGGTTGTCACGAACTACCTCGCCACTGCCAACCTGGTGTCTCTTTCCGAGGCGCTTGTGACCTCCCAGCAGGCGGGGATGGACTTGGCAACGACCTATGAAGCGATCCGAATTTCATCGGGCAATTCGTTCGTCCACGAGACAGAGAGCCAGGTCATCCTGAACGGCAGTCGAGATATCAATTTCACCTTGGATCTCGTCCTCAAGGACGTATCACTCTTCCAGGCCCTTGCGGATCGATCAGGAGTTCCGCTGGAGATTTCGCCGATGCTGTTGGAGATTTTCAACGATGCGGCACAGCGGTTTGGGCCAAGAGAGTGGTCCCCCAATGTCATTCGGCGGTTGGAAGAAGCCACCGGATGCCGAGTCGAAGCTCCCGGCTTCCCCGCTCAGATGGTCGATACTCAGCCCAAGAAGCCGGGCTGCGAGGTCAAGCCAAGAGCCGAAATAGGTCGGCCGGACTGAAAAGGGGCGAACTGGGGACATGATTCAATGTTGTCCAGTGACCGCGACCGGCGTTGACGGAATTCGTGAGTGTCGAAAGAAGCGAGAATGCAGGAGTACCTACCATGATTCCCACGATTGACATCGGCTCCCTCTTCGAATCGGTGTCGGAATCGAAAGGCCAAGGCGCCACCGACCTCGCAATCTACCGCGCGGCAAGCCGGTCGGGCTTCATGGTCATCACGGGCACGCCCCACCCAGAAGAACTCGGGGCTGATCGTCGGAAATCCATGTTGCGGATCTTCGGTCTCCCCGAGGCGGCGCAGCGCAGGCTCTGGAAGCGGAACTTTGCGCCCGAGAATCCAAATCTATACAGGGGCTGGTTTCCCCTCCATTCGGGTGAGTCGCTCTGCCGGGAGGGTTTTGAAATCGGGCCCGACTGTACGCGTGCGCTGCCCCAACTGACCACGCCCGACCTTCTCTATGAACCGTCTGTCTTCCCCGCCGAAGCAGAAATGCCGGAGTGGAGAACCCACGTTTCGGATTTTTACCGGGCCATGGAGAGCATCGGAAGTACCCTGCTGGCGTCTCTTTCCCGGAGCTTGGGCATCAGTGAGACGATCTTCGCGAATGCCTTCCACGACGGGATCTCGACGCTGAGGCTTCTGCGTTACCCGGCGCGGCCTGTGCCTGAGGGAGCGCTCTCGGCGGGCCTGTTGGGCTCGTCGGACTTTGTTGCAAAGGGTCACCGGAACTACGAAATTGTTTGTGGGGCGCACGTGGATACGGGGCTCGTGACGCTCCTTGCGGATTGCGAAGTGCCCGGGTTGCAAGCGCAAAGCCGATCCGGCGAATGGGTCGATGTCGCCATTCCAGCCGGGGGCTTTGCTGTGAATTTTGGAGGGCTGCTTTCCCGGTGGACGGGAAAGCAGATTCGAGCGACACGTCACCGCGTGCTCTCGGCGGGACCAGAGCGCTATTCGATCCCGTTCTTCTTCGAGCCGCGGCCAGATACCTTGATCGCGCCATTGCCGATTCCAGGGGCAGAGGCTTTTAAGCCCTTCTTGTTCGGCGACTACCTTTGGGACACCACGACCCGGTTTCCCGAAAATTATGGGTTGGGGCACCTGCGTGCGGCTCAGCCCGGCTACCGAGACCCATGGGCGACCACTGGTTCGGGCTCTCGAGAGTGAGCGCATTGTCTCCTGGTGCGCCGACTGCGCGACCGCAGCGCGGGATGCCGCGTTTGGGTTCTCTGTTCGTGACGGTCCGTTTCTTTACGGATCGCGCTGGCCTCGCCCCCAGGGCTTGGTCTGCTCGGGAACCCACGTGAGCCTTGATCGGAATGGCGACGCCCGGCTGGGTTACCGCGCTCTGCTCGCAATGGCGGTGCCATTTCGGCATTGTCGACACAGCGGTGATCGGACAAACCGGAAGCACCGCGGACCTCGGCGCCATCGCTTTGGGCGGGCTGCTGTTCAATTTGATTTTCTGGAGCTTTGGTTTTCTGCGAATGGGGACAACGGGCTTTGTGGCGCAGGCCAATGGTCGAGGGGATGAGGCGGAGGTGCGCGCGATTGCGGGCCGGTCTCTTTTTTTGGCGTTCGCGATCAGCGCTCTTCTGCTGATCCTGGCCAATGAGCTCCAGGGGTTTGCCTTTGCTTTGTTCGGGGCGGGTGATGAGGTCGAGCGCATCGCGGCTGAGTATTTTCGTGTGCGAATGTTGGGGGCACCCGCGAGCCTGTCGATTTTTGCGTTGCTGGGCGTGCTCATCGGGCTCGGCCAAGCTCGAAAAGTTCTGGTCGTGCAGGTCTTTCTGATGGCTGGCTATTTTGAGATGGGCGTCCAAGGGATCGCGGTGGGCACTGTGATCGCCGAGTGGACCACTCTGGCGATGGGCTCCCTGCTTGTCATCTCGTTGCTTCGCTCCCGCCACAAGGATAGTGAGCCCCTGGTTCCCTGGGAGCGGATCAAAAAACTGAGGCAAATGTGGGGCAGCCTGCGTTCAAATCTCAATATCATGATTCGAACCTTGTTCCTTGTGTTCGGCTTTGCATGGTTCACGGACCACGGTGCCCGCTACGGCGACACGGTTCTCGCCGCAAACCATGTCTTGCTCCAATTTCTCGCCCTCGCAGCGTTCTTTTTGGACGGCTTTGCCAACGTGGTTGAGTCGCACTCGGGCAGAGCCTTTGGTGCTGGGCGGGTCGACATATTGGATGTCGTTGTCCGCCGAACCAGCATTCTCGCAGGAGGCACAGCTTTGGTGCTGGCAGTGATGGCGGCGTTGCTGGGGGCCCGTGGAATCTCGATGTTGACCGCCCTGGGCGATGTCCAGCAGCAGGCCATTGGGGCGCTCCCGCTTGCGTCTGCCTATGTGCTCCTGTCGTTTGCAGCGTTCCAATTGGACGGGATCTTCATTGGCACATCGAGGACCCGGGCGATGCGGAACGCCTCGGTCCTGTCCACAACGGTATTCGTCCTGGCGACTTTCCCGTTGGCCGATCGATTCGGGAATGATGGGTTGTGGTTGGCCTTCATCCTCTATGTCGTTTTTAGGGCGCTAGCGCTCGGAGTTCAATACCCCGCCCTGCGGCGCGCTTTGGCTCAACGGTGAGGGAGGCAAGAAGGAAGAAAGGGCCGAATGGGGGCCGGGGTAGCCTGAATCCCGCCCGACGGGGCAGTTCTGTCGCCGCACAAATATGTCGCATGCTCTTCAGGATGCCTGTCACCCCGAGCCACTGGAGGCTCCGCTGGAGCGCGCCGACTGTCGTCGGCCTGTTCGTCGCCGTTTTGGGCCTTGCCGGGATCTCGCGAGTGGCCCTTGCTCAGGGGGGCGTCCCCCAGCCTTTCCGATTCGTGGTTGTCGGAGATACCCAGACCGACGGCGCCGAGACTTCGGTCAACTGGGACGTGCTGACTCAACTGGTGGCCGACATGAACACCCACAACCCTGCCTTCGGTCTCTTTGTCGGGGATCTGGTTGGGGGTTCCAGTTCCCTGGCCACAACCCGTGCCCAATGGGCTGACTTTTTGGCTGCAACCGACGGTTTCATGGGGGCCCGGCTGCCGATTCCGGGCAATCACGATGTCTACGGGGGCGTCGGAACTTTCGCTGCGTTCGCCGAAACTTTCCCATGGCTGCCCACGGGTGATTCTCCGGCCGGGGAAGAGGGCGTTTCCTACTTCATCGATCACGAGAACGTTCGTTTCATCGGGATTACCAGCGACCAGGAGTCGGGCACCAGTTCTCGAGTCAGCCCCCAGGGTCTTGCCTGGCTCGACGAAAAGTTGGCCGAAGCCGAGCAACTGGGGATCGATCACTCCATTGTTTTTACCCACCATCCCGTCTCTTTTTCGTCCGATAACAATCATGGCGGGACCAGTGGCGCATTCTGGCAGACGATTGTCAACCGTGGCGTGAGCGTGGTCTTCAGCGGGCATTGGCACCGCTACCAGCCGAGCCGGCTGGGTGCTGGGGGAGAGGCCTGGGAGACCATCATCGGGACTGGGGGAGGGTATACGGGCTACTTGCCCATTCGACCCTACCAGCAACGCTGGGGCTTCGGTGTCGGTGAGGTCGATGGGGATCTGCTGGTCATGTCGTTCTATGCCGACGCCGATGGCGACGGTGCCTACGACGATCTAATGGATCGCTACGTGGCCGCCTGGCCCACGGCCGAAGGCGCCAGCCTTGAACCCCACGGCCTGATCGCCCGCTATTCGTTTGAAGGCGGAGTGGCTGCCGACACCGCTCCCGAGCCACTGGGGCGGGGCATTGATGCGACGCTTTTCGGTGGGGCTACGGTCGCGGGAGGCGGGGTCGAGGGCGACGCATTGTGGCTCTCGGGAAACAGGGATTACGCAGAAGCGGGCGCCATAGACGACTACGTACTTTCGCTCAACGGTGATTTGAC
>LWDU01041221.1_pt1 | contig 14054 bp, 5 predicted proteins | sample 727161 | NCBI WGS metagenome assembly LWDU01 (sample SAMN04566230, study PRJNA314399) | hydrothermal vent metagenome | isolation source: deep sea hydrothermal plume seawater | place: Mexico: Gulf of California, Guaymas Basin | collected 2004-07-11 | reverse complement strand
AGTAGATGGAGTTAAGTTCCATAACATTTTGCTAGTAGTAGTTAGTCCAAAGTTACAAAGACCAGAACCCAATGCAGTTTTTGTACTCCATTGTGTTGTTCCTTGTTCTTTATATTGAATTCTGTACATCTCTACCAAACAAGCTGATGTATTTGCATCAAACCAATTAACTTTTGCCCTGTCATGGGTTAAGTCTGTTACACTTAAGCCAGTTGGAATAGGGCTATTACAAATTATAGTCGTATTTTCAGAAACAGTAATTGCTATTGTAGCAATGCAACTATTAGCATCAACTACCCAAACCGTATAAGTACCAGCGGTCAAATTAGAAATATTCTGTGTGTTTTGTGTTGGGCTTGTATTCCAATAATATAAGTAAGGGGTTGTGCCTCCGCTAACTGTTAAATCAATAGCACCATCATTAGCCCCAACTGAAGAGGCATTTGTAATATTATAGCTAATATTAATTGGGGCTGGCTCAACAACTGTATAAGTAGCCGAAAAAGTTTGTCCGGAAGCATCTGTAATACTTATTGTATAATTTCCTCCACTAAGGTTTGTTAAATCCTCTGTTGTAGCGCCATTATTCCATAAAAAATTATAGGGTAATATACCACCACTAACATTTAAATCAATACTACCATTTCCATCTCCATTGCAATTCAGATGAGTAATATTTACTGAAACAGAAATAGGAGTAAGCGTGCCATTTTCTACTAATATAGATGAGGTAGCAAAACAATTATTGTCATCAATAGCATAAAAAATATAGGTGCCAGCAGGGATATTAATCAAATTTTGATTAGTGGAATAGGGCGATACCCAATAATAGGTATAAGGAGGAGTCCCTCCTGTTGTACTGGTATAAATCGCGCCATCACTCATGCCAGGAGCAGAAGTATTTGTTACATTATAACTTATGCTAATAAGAGTTGGCTCAACAATAGTATAAGTTGCAGTTTCTACTTGTCCTTGTGCATCTGTTACACTAACTGTATAATTCCCTGTTGCCAGGTTAGAAATATCTTGAGTACTTGCTCCATTATTCCATGAATAAGTAAAAGGAGCAAGTCCACCACTTACGCTTAAATCAATACTACCATCTGCACTTCCATTACAACTTGCATCCGTAATTGATGCGCTCAACACAATCGGTACATTTACAGGTACACAGCCATTTGAAGTTTGTAAAGAAGAACGGCTTCCGTTTAGGGTTGCTTGCATTCTTGTTTTTTGATCATCTGAAAACATATACATACATGCATCATTAGTATAGTCCATATAGTTCATAAACATGTCTCCATTGTTGCCATTCCCACTGCAACTAGATGTTGAAGGAAAAGTAGGACATCCATAATTTGAAGTTTGTTGAGTTGGTGTATCATTACAATAATCATTTCCACAATTTGAATTTCCCCAAATATGCCAAAGGTTCAAATAATGTCCTACCTCATGGGTTGCTGTCCTTCCTAAATGATAAGGGTAAGTTGCTGTACCTATATCGCCAAAATAAGCATAATCACAAACAACACCATCTGTACTTGCATTACCTCCTGGAAAAGTAGCGAATCCTAGAAGACCACTACTTAAATTACATACCCAAATATTTAAGTAATCGGATGTATTCCAGGCATTATGCCCACCACTACTTGAATATTTCATACTTGTATATCCAGAAAAACTTGAGGTAGTAGTATATGTTCTAGTAATTCCTGTTGTTATATTACCGTTTGGATCCCTAACAGCCAAACAAAATTCTATCTCACAATCGGCTGCTACACCAGAAAATGCTGAAGGAACTAAAGATGCATCAGAATTTAATTTTCTAAAATCTTCATTCAATATGTCAATTTGCGATTGCACTTGTGCGGTGGATATGTTTTGTGAAGAAGTTTTATAAATAACATGCACGACCACTGGAATAGTGATAACTACTGAGGATATGAAACCCTCTGGTTGATTATTTATCCATTGCTGAATCGCAGATTCTTCTTGTTGCATACGCATCTCAAGTTGCAAATCACTTTGTATCAACTCATCCAAATGCTGCATGGTACCGCAATTCCTGCTTTGAGCTTGTGTAAATAACACGCTAATAATCAAACCTAAAAGGAGAGAATATTTTTTCATTTTCTTACTTTTTTTGCTTACAAATTTATAAAATTATCGATTACAAATGAGTTTATAATCGCACCACTTGCACGCCTTTATATCCTCCACTTGTACAAAATCTTCTGTTTGTATTTTATCTAAAATTTGAATGAGCTGCTCTTCAAACTCTTGCAATACTTTTTTAGTTATCAAAAGTTGCTCTTTACTGTTACTTTTGTTACCCTCTTTGTTCGTTTTATTCCTTGAAACACAAATAAGTCCTTCTTTCAAATTTTTGAAGGAAAAATTACCGGCAATTACCTTTCTGTCCAAATACTGAGGATTCTTATTTAAATATAAATAAGCATACATTAGAAGTTGAAAGGCCTTGCCCTTCTTATTGTTTTCTGAGAGTTCGTCCCAATTGAAGAAAGTTACTTCACCCTCCTCCACCTTTCCAGTTTTGTAATCAATAATGCGCAATACATCCCCTAATTCATCTACCCTATCTACCCTTCCTGTCAAATTAAATGTGGTGTTATTTAGCTGAATACTCCCACTTAAATCATCTTCCAATCCTTTTATCGTAAGTTGTTCTCCATTCTGCTTGGCTTTAAGTATTTCCTTTTTCTCTAAATCCAAAAATTTTTGCGTTAGTTTTTTTGCAATTTCTACACTCAAATAATTTTTTCCTTCCTCCAAATTATTGTTTTTCAGGATTACTCTGTATTCTTGAATTATCTGTTTTAAAATCTTTGGTTGCCAAGTTTCAATTAATTTTTCGTTAAGGGTGCCCTTTTCATAAACCCTATCCAAAGCATTATGCACAGCAGTGCCTAAATGACTAGCATCCGCAAACTCATCCACCGCATCATCTTTTCTGATTTTAGCCAAATAATGATAATAAAAAGACAGGGAACAATTACTGTATTTATTCAGGGCAGATGGAGAAACTCCCTTTTTCGCCCAAGAAGAAATAGCATCCTCCAAACCTGTATTTTTTATGGTAATTTCATTGTTGTTTTTAAGTTGTAATTGCTCGCCTTTAAATACACATTCCCTAATTGGAGTGGCAGTATACTCGGATAAAAGTTGGGTGATAAATCGGCTTTTTTCACCACTTCCAAAATCATCCGTCTGGGTATTATAAATTAAAGTAACATGTTCTGCTCTTTGTAAAATTCTATAAAAATGGTAGGCAAAAACAGCATCACTTTCGGCATAAGTAGGTAACTTAAAATACTTTTTCATATCATAAGGAATAAAGGAATTCACACTTTTTCCTTTTGGAAGCGTCCCTTCATTTACCGATAGCATGATTACGTTTTTAAAGTCAAGTGTTCTGCTTTCCAAAATCCCCATCAGTTGCACCCCATTTAGCGGTTCTCCTTTAAAAGGGATGACTTCTTTGGCGATAATTTGTTGCAGTATTTTCTGCATGGTTTTCAATTCTATTTCTTGCTTTAACTCCCCTAGTAGTTTATCTAAAATTATAATACATTCAGAAAAAACAAATAGTATTTCTGACTCTATCGTTCCTTTTTTGCCAACCAATGGCTTGCGCAACAAACTCACTATTTGAGCAAGCGTTTCAATGGAATCTTTAGCGGAATTCCAAGGATTAAATAAAGATTGTAATGATTCATCTTTGATATGCTCTTTGATTAAGGACTCACTGATTAAAACAAAATTCTCTTTATTGATGATTTTTTTTAAGATAAATAATGAATCTTTATTGCAAATTTTTGCAAAATAAGGATGTTCCAAAAGTCGGATAACATCTTTGTAATAAAAGGCCTTTTTTTGATAATTATGTGCATGAATGTGCATGCTCATCAGTGCACTGGCCAAGGCATACAAAGGTGTGTTTTTTAGCGGACTTCCCATGGTTACATTCAACTCTTTCACTTTCTTTGGTAAATGATTAAGCACGGGATACAATAAACTCTCATCTGCCAAAATAATAGCAGTATTAGATGCATCCAAGTCCTGCGCAGAAAACCCATTTAGGACTTGGGCTGCTACCTTTGCTTGTGCTATATTTTTTGGACATGCTACTACATCAAATGTTTTTTTGGGTTTAGAAAAATAATCGCCTACACCCTTAAAATCAACTTCCTTCCATCTTTTTCTTTGCTCACGTAAAAATCCGCCCGCCTCATGATTTTCATTCTTGTAATAGAATTTATCTGCATCCCAAAAAACCCGAGCAATATCCTCTTTTTTTAGATATTCGATTATTTGCTGTTCTGATTTTGTAAGGGCATTGAGCCCAACAAACCATACTTTTTCCCAAGAAATTTCTACCTCCTTAATTTCATTTGCTGCCTTGCGATAAGCCATGCCCTGATAAGCAGCATTTTGCGTTAATAAAGATTGATTGAAATGCAAATACCAATCATATATCTGCTGATAAAAATTAACAAAATTATTTTGCTCTTTGCTTAAGGGTTCTTCTGCCATACTCCAATTCTCAACCTTCCAATTTTCTAATTCTTTTACTTTTCTTAAGTTTGAGAAAATAGCTTTTGCATCTACCATACTTCTATCCACTTCATTAAAATCGTGCAACAACACATTACTCCAATTTAGGAATTCATCAAAGGAATCTGCATTTTTTGGAGGGTGTGCCAAATAGGACTGATAAAGATAAAATTGTAAGGAAATGTTATCCAAAACTTTCAGCCCAGAAAGATGCTCCACAAATTCTTCTACTGAAAAAAACTGAGGCAAAAAAATGGGCTTTGAAATCTTTTTTGATAAATAATGTTTCAGAAATACTACTGCCCTTTTACTGGGCAATACTACCGCTAAATTCCCCATATCCTCCGGGAATTTTTTTAATAATCGTTCTGCTATTTTATCTAAAAATGGCCTCATTATTTTAATATATCCTGAGTGTAAATTAAATCTGTAGCAAGCACTTTATAGCCCATATTTTTTAGGGCATTAGCATAATTCCTGATTTGGGTCTGATGTCTATTTTCCTTATCACCTGTTTTGTAATCAACTACAATTACTTCATTCCCCTGAAAAACCAAGCGGTCAGGAATATAGGTTTCTCCTGTTTCAAGCAGAATTTCTTTTTCAGCTCTTACTTGCCAGTTTGGGGTAAAATATTTTTCAATTTGCTCACTTTCAAGCAAAACTGGAAGTTGCTTTTTTAATTTCTTATACTGACTTTTATCACATTTTCCTTTGGAAAAAAGTGTGTCAATCACTACTTCAATATCCTCTTTTTGCTTAATTTGAAAAAGTGCTAAATGTAGAATTTTTCCCCACTCTACACTCTCTTTTTGCTTTTCTACATCCCACACTTTCTCAGCAGAGTGTTTTAAGGAAATAACATTTCTCCAATCGTTTTTTTCTTGTTTTTTGACAGAAAAAGGATGGTATTTTCCTTCTTTTTTGTCTTGATGCTTTTCATTTGCATCTCCTACAATTACAGGATAGGTACTACTGAAATTATGTAAAAAGCTGTGTAGTTTTCCTTTTATATCAAAATCATCTGCTGGTTTATTTGGGAAGCTTTTGCTGAAAATATAAAGTCGCTCTTTTGGCCGCGTCATGGCTACATACAATTTATTCAAAATATCCAAAAGGGTAAGATTTTTCTCATTATGATATTCATCAGAAAAATGACTCCACTCCAATTGTTTATTGCTACTAATAAGTGCCGATTTCAATTTTTGGAAATACCTACTAGTATCCACCCAAATTTCGTTTTTATTAGACATATCTTCCCAATTAAATGGAATCATCACCACATCAAAGTCCAATCCTTTTGCTTTGTGAATAGTCATTATTTGCACGGCATCCGTTTCTTCCGGCACCACAACTGATTCCTTTGTTTTTGCATCTTCCCACCAAAGCAGAAATTCGGAAATACTACTGTCATTTTTCTCTGTATATTTCAGTACTACATCCAGAAAAAATTGCACATAAATATCCTCCTCAATTTTCAAATTTCTGATGAGTTGCTCACAAAGTTCATACAAAGGAAGCTCAATAAATTGATGAATATTAAAGGATAACTTTGCCTCTTTTATCATTTGCAAAAAGGATTTTTGCTCCTTCAATTTTAGATTTAATTTGTGCAAGGAATTTCTGCTCAATTTTTCTTTATGAAAACATTCTACCATAGTAGCTTTTGCAATTTTACCCTCCTTGTTTTGCAAATAAAATAGGGATGCAATCAATAATTTTACTTTCTCGGATGAGCACAACAATAAGCCCTCATTCGACACTACATCTATGCCATTTTCAGCAAGATACTGAGCAGTCAAAGCCACTCTTTTTCGGCTATTGCACAATATGGCGATATCGCGCAAGCAGTAGTCGTTTTCTTTTGTGAGTTTTTTTATTTCGACAAGCATTCTTTGTAAAATCAAATCTTTGAAATCATTTCCCTTATCGCCAAAGAGTTCCAGATGTACATATCCCCCTTCTTTTGCATGTTCAAATTCCTGTTTTTGTCCTTTATAAATATCTTGCAAATGGGGCGTTAAAAGCGTTTTTAATTGCTCAAAAAAATCATTGTTAAATTTGATTATTTCCTTACGGCTTCTAAAATTTTTTTCTAGATTTTTATTCTTCTCATGTGCTTTTAATTTATTTTCCCAATCTTGTTTAAAAATAAGTTTTTCTCCCTTAAAAATAGTGGGCAATTGTAAAAATTGCTCCACCTCTCCTGCCCTCCACCTGTAAATAGATTGCTTGCCATCTCCTACCACCAAACTTTTTCCATAATCGACTGCATCCGTAATTAGAGGTAACATATTTTGCCATTGTAAAATGGAAGTATCTTGAAATTCATCTATCAGAAAATGATTATACCGCTCGCCAATACGCTCATAAATAAAAGCAGAAGGTTGTGCCACTACCACATCATGTATTTGCTTATTGAAAGAAGATATCTGCTGAATATTTTGTTCTTTTTTATAATTTTTAACCTCTTGAATCAACTCATTAAGTACAGCAATAGAGTAGATATTTTGCAGTACTGCTTTGTTAGTAAAATAAGGCTTTAGTAAAGCCAATAACTGATCAAAAAAGGATTGCAAATCTTTAAGGTAAAAATCCACCAATTGCTTTATATCGTCCGACTTGCTTTGGGCATACCACTCTCCATTTTTAATATACCTTAGCAATGCATCTGAGGGAATCCATTTTTTAGCATCCTTATTTAAAATATTTTCTGTAAAATGTTGGTAAAAAGTACCTCTATTAAAATGTTCTTTGGTAAAACCATTTTTAGTAAAAAATGCTTTTGCATTGGCTGATAACAACTGCACTTTCGCTTCCAATTGGTTTTGCTGTAAATACAAATCTTTTCTTATTTGCATACAATCCTTAATGCTTAGGGTTTTGCCATCAATAAAATCAATAACATCCTCTTTGAAAAGTTGCTGAGCAAATTCCTCTAAATCGCGCTCAATATTACTGCTTTTTCCATCCTCTGCTTTTTGCAGAGCAAAATTCACCAAAGCATTTGTTAAATCTCCACCACCTTTTTCCAGCCTTCCTAAAAGCAGGGCAACTACTGGCTGAATAATTTTGTAATTATCCATCTCCAATTCAAAGTTATGCGATAGTCCTAAATTAGTAGCAAAAGTACGAACAATACGGTAAGTAAATTTATCAATAGTGGAAATACTCAAATCGGCATAATGGTGCAAAATATGCTTGTGAATTGTTTTTGCACGAGAGTAAATGATGTCTTTATCTAAATTTGTTTCTTCTTTCAGCCATCCTAAAATATTTTCTTTATCACTTTTGTTTGCTAATTCTTTAAAATAGTGCAACACCCTTTCTTTCATCTCGGCAGCCGCCTTATTAGTAAAAGTAATGGCCAGTATTTTTCGGTAGTAATCCGTATAGCCAAAAGTATCTCCTTTCAAGGAAAGCGCCACAAAACTCAGTGCCAAAGTATAGGTTTTACCCGAGCCAGCAGAAGAACGATAAATAGTAAAATTAGAAGTACTCAATTATTCAATTTTAGGAAGCCCTAATTTATACAAAATCAACTGAGAAATTACCAAGAAAGAAAAATGTTTTTAACAGATTTTGTTTTTAGCGAACCAAATAGATGTAACCAGAATCCTGGTGTTTCCACCCCTGAAAATCCTGGAAATAAATTTCGTAAACATACATTCCCATTGGTAATTCTTTTCCAGAATCTTTATGATTTCCATCCCAAGCTTTTGTTCCTAATTCGCAAAGCATTTCGTCAATATTATTGGAGGAAAATACCAATCCACTGTTTCTGTCGTAAATGTTAAGCTGGAAAGTTTTAATTCTAAGCCCATTATAACTGAGGCAGAATTTATCGTTTATTCCATCTAAATCGGGTGTGAAACTATTGGGCAGGTAAATCCAAAACTCATTTTCCACCCAAAGCTTATTAAAGGTAGTATCCGAGCATCCGTTTTCATCTGTAATAATCATGGTAATCTGGTAAACACCAACAGAATCCGGGAATGTATGATAGGGCTTTGAAACCATACTATCCAGAGCATTATCCCCAAAATTCCAGAACCAATCCACAATATTTCCTGTTGTTTTATCTACAAAATGGGCTGTCGGATAATTAATGGTTACCGTATCGGGAATAATATCAAAAATAGCCATTGGTGGATTATTCACAATAACCATAGCCGAACCTGTTGTAGAACCAACCCCGACAGCATCTGACATATTAGCAAGAGAATAGATTCCATCAGTAGTGGTGCTAATAATATAAGGATTTGTATTGGTGGTAATTTGTGGCTGATTTATCCCATCAATAGCATACACAAAAGTAAAAGGAGCAACTCCTACAAAATCAATAGTGATTTGCGCTTGTCTATTGTCATTAGTGCAAATGGTATCACCGCCATAAATATATGCTGAAACAGGAGGAACTGCATTAATAACTAATAGAATGGTATCGTCATCATTAGCGATAAAATTGGTAGGATTGGTAACATTTGTATTCAATGTATTATTTAAAGAACTCCACTGACCAAAATACCAGCCGGATTGAATATTTGCAGAAAGATTTACAGCATCTCCATAAAAATATTCCTCCGTAAAGGGGAAAGCATTAATTGTATTTCCATTAATATCAATAGTTGCTGTTCCAGTAGGATTTACATCATACATCACCCGTACAGCATATCGTTTATGGATTATTGAATCGGTAAAAATAGTATCGCAACCGTTTATATAAAAACTACTAATAATTGATATACCTGAATCCATTGGATTGTAAACCGTGCTATCTACAAAAATAGTGTCATAAACATTATTGACAGTAAAACTACCTGGAGTCATACTCATTTTCCAAACAAAAATATCTTTTCTTCTACCAGTTGCATCTAAAATTGTGCCATCAAAATTAGCTAACTCTTCAAAGAAACCTATTGCATAAACATTACCAAAACCATCCGGACAAATGTCATTGGTTCTATCATCATCATCCGTATCGCATCCAGCCATTTTTGCCCAAACCCAATCTCCAGTGTTTGTAGATCCATCCAACTGAGCGACCCAAGCAGAAGCACTGGTATCTCCAGGAATCTGAGGAGGAACAACTAGTCCAGTATTGAAAGTAGCTTCTCCTTTCATTGTTCCTCCAACAAAAACTTGTTTATTTGCATCCACTGACATCTGATATGGTTTGTCTGTTCCTGAACTTCTTGCTCTTTTGGCCCATTGCCAATCTCCATTAGCATTTATTTTAGCAACGAACACATCTCTTTTCTGTTTATGACTTAAAGTATCTGTTCCGTTTGATGCATTTGCACCTGGAAATACCATAGGATTACGATATTCTCCAGTGATATAAATATCATCACATACATCAATAGCAATACCATCTGCTCTATCTGTTTTGTTACTTCCTACATTTTTTGCCCAAAGCCAGTTTCCATTTTTATCCATTTTAAAGATAAAAGCATCCCATTCTCCATTTGATGTAATAGAATACGGACCATAATTTCCAGTGTTTTCAAATCCACCAACACAATATATATTAGAAAATTGATCAACTGCTAATCTGTTATCACGAGAACCTCTATCATCCTTAATTCCATCAAATTTATCTACCCAAAGCCAATTCCCATTTGCATCTAACTTACCAATGTACCCCATAGGTTTACATGTGGTTCCCCAATCAGGATTAGAAACAGAAAGACCATCAAATTCAGCACTATATCCAGAGAAAAAGCCAGTAACATAAATAAAACCATCTTTATCTACTTTAACATCATAAGAATGATCATCTGCATCATAAATAGGATAAGGACAACCACCTGAAGTATTATCAGAACCAAAACCAATTACCCAAACAGGATTTCCATTCTTATCTATTTTAGCTAATAATGAATTATCATGATTATTTCGCTGAGCTCCAGGAACACTTAAAGATCCAATATTATAAGAACTCCAAAAAGTCCCAGTAATAAAAAATACCTAACGCTCTATCATCACAACAACTTCCTGAAAGATTTCCTCCAGCAATAGCCCAAAGAACATTCCCAAGTGAATCCATCTTAAAAATAAAATTCTCTTTATTATTTCCCCAAGTACTTAAATTAGAGTTGGTGAGTGTTATACCACCAAAGGTTGCTTCATTATTAAAAAAACCACTACAGTAAATAAAGCCTAATGAATCAGTACCTATTGAAATACCTTTATCTGAGGCTGTTCCTCCAAATGATTTTACCCAATCAGTAGTTTGGGCAGTAAGGGAAAAAGAGCATAAAATATTAAGTAAAAGAAAAGTTAATTTTCGCATATTATTGTTTAATAAATTTTGAGGTTAAGCCTTTAATTTCAATGGTGTAAATTCCAGAAGATAAAACGGAAATATCAATGGCTTGATTTGTGTTTTCAGTCAAAATTAAAACTTCCTTACCCTCTATATTTTTGATAATTATTTCGCCCTGCAATGGAGTAGTAATTTTTATTTTATCTGTTGATGGATTTGGATAAATACCTATTTGATTTTTTTCTATTTCACTAACTGCTGTGCTAGAAGCAAAAGTAGCAGTACGATATAAAATTTCATGCACCCCAACATTGACATAAACAAAATAAAAGGTGCCATTGGCAAAGCAAATATCCGGATCAGTTTGTGAGCCAATATTATTGGTGTCGTTCATCACAGCTGAACCGCTCAGATTATATGCTCCAGTTGTGGAATAACTAAAAAAGCAATCCATATACGAATTACGATTATCTTGCCAAACCACCCCTATAGTATCTCCATTTCCAGCAATCTCAGGAAAATTTTGCACGCCAAAATTAATTGGGTCAATATTATGATTATAGGCGTATTGTAAATCGGTAGAGTTTATGGCAGAAAGTAAAAGTTTATCTTGGCCATTTGCACCGCTTCTTCTTACAATAATTATGGAATCCCCTGAAAGCATTCCTTGAGCAGAGGTAGAAGGACAAGAGCCAATAACCCAATTAGCATTATCAATATCATTTGTAGTAGTGAAAGTAAGGCCTCCATCAGAGGATTTGGCTATATATGAATTTCTTACATCCATATCATTGTTTCTAAAAAGCAAGAAAACCTCATTACCATTTGCAACTAAAGAAGATTTGCAACAATCGCATGGCTCGCCGGGAGCTAAAGCGCTTACATCAAAAGCAGGGCTAAAAGTATTTCCAAAATCAAAAGATACTTTTACCATTTGCTCCCAATCGGTCCAAGTTAAGGAACTTTCCATATACGAAACAATTGGATTTCCATCTGTGTTTACTGCAACATTGGGCATGGCAAATTTATGAGTATTGGAATTGTCAGAAACCCTTACAGTATCAGAAAAAGTAAGTCCGCCATCAAAGGAAGAAATAAGATAAACAAAGTAATTAGGTGAAAGGGCCGAGAGGAAAATAACATAAACTGTATCTCCTTTGCTGGCAATTTCAGGACCTATAAAGCCAGTTACTTCTAAACTTGGAGGAACAATATCGTAAGGAGCCGAAAAAGAAGTCCCATTCCATTTGGATGCTTTTACGCTTTTTGGAGAGCTGGTTTTTGTCCAAATAATAAGAGGGGAATTATTGGCTGTTGTTACTACTCTTGGCCTATCATAACCACTTTGACTTCCGCTACTAATGGCTTGAATAGCACTCCAATTAAGTGTTTGTGCATTTGACTCAATACAAACTAAAAGAAATACCAAAAAATAAATTATTTTTTTCATATTTATTATTTTTAATAAATTACCTCTACTGTTCCTTGTTTTACAAAAGTTTTTTTGTCTTGTCCTACAATGGTAATATTATAATAGTAAGTGCCTTGCATAACTTCTATTCCTTCAAATTTTCCATCCCAATATTTTTCAATGGAATTTGTTGTAAAAAGAACTTCTCCCCAACGATTTACCACATCCATTTTAAAAGAATTGATAAAATCTCCTTTTATAACAAATAAATCGTTATGCTCATCTCGATTAGGAGTGAAAGCAGTTGGTACGAAAAGTTCAGTTTTAGGAAGCAAACTTACAAAAACTAATTCAGAAATATCCGTGCAGCCATTTGCATCTTCCACCCAAACATAATAAGCGTCTTCTTGATTTATTTCTATTTGTTGAGTAATTCCCAATAAAGAATCCTCATCATTGTACCAAGTGTAAAGTACAAAATTTCCTGTACTCAATATAAGTGTTTGCCCAATATAAATAGCAGTATCGCCAGGAGATATTACTGCATTTGGCATGGAATAAATTAGCACTTGGGCTAATCCTGAAATAGAAGCAACGCATCCATTGGAATCCGTCACTTCAATAATTGAATAATCTCCTTCCGCTAAGGTATTCAAATTAAAATTAGTAGAGGTTAATGCATTTTGATTAAAATTATTCACGCCATCCGTATAGCTTAAATTCCATGGAAGTAAGCCATTATAATCAAAAGACAAATTAACCATTGTTCCATCATCACAAACACTTCCACCTCCAGAAATATTTGCTGTTGGCGGTTCATCTTCCGTAATAGTGATAGAATCTATTGCCAAACAGCCAGTTCCATCATCAATGGTTAAATGATAATAGCCCTGCCCAACCAAAAGAGAAGAATTGGAACTTCCATTGTTCCAGATGTATGTATAATTTCCAGTACCTCCGGTTACAATTGGATCAATTAGAGTGGTGGTACTGCAAGCAATAGTATAATCCATTCCCAATTCAAAAGTGGGAGGAGGTTTGGAAAAAACAGTTAGTGTATCAGAATAAATAGCGCATCCCACTGAAGTAGCCGCTACCCAATATTGGCCTGGACCAACCGTAATAAAAGAATCGGTACCAATAACGGTATTGCTACTATCATACCACTGATAAGTTGCGCCTTGCCCTCCATCTGCAAGAAGAATAATACTAGCATTACATGGTATTTCCATATAAGAGGAATCGATACTCATATTATCTGCAATGTCTAAGGTTGGGGAAGAAAAACTTCCGGCCTCTAACCAAACGTAAGAACTCAATCCCTGGTCGGAACCATCAGCAATGGCAAGGCGAATATGATAGCTTTGTCCGCATTGAACCTCAGAAACAGCTGTAAACACAGTAGTGTATCCGTCTGCATCATTAATAAAAGCAAGTAAAGAATTATCTACAAAATATTGGTCATTCATAGGAGTGAAAATACCACCTACACCTCCATTATGTATAGATGAAATTGTAATAGGCAAAGGAGGATTAGAGCCAGGAACAATGGCTAAATTAATGGAAGACACTAAAAAAGTTTGACCAATAAGTGGTGGCACAGAATTAGCAACTACTAGTAAATCGGTATCCATTACTGTATTGGGAGGATTAGCGCCAAAACCCGTAAAGTTGGGATCTAGTAAATCGATATCGCCAGTAGCCATTACAATACCACTATCTAAACCAAGATTGGTGTTAATGGAATTGAAAAAGCCAATTTGCATACTATCTCCTTGATAGGAATGATTGGATGCCACC
>LWDU01040021.1_pt1 | contig 14058 bp, 12 predicted proteins | sample 727161 | NCBI WGS metagenome assembly LWDU01 (sample SAMN04566230, study PRJNA314399) | hydrothermal vent metagenome | isolation source: deep sea hydrothermal plume seawater | place: Mexico: Gulf of California, Guaymas Basin | collected 2004-07-11 | reverse complement strand
CGTGCCGGACTCGTTCAGGCTCACGGTGAGCGAGACGCTCCTCAGGACTTCAGAGGGAAGTTCGGGAGAGCTTCCGGTTCCAGAGCCGCTTGCAGTGCTTGTGGGCGCGGCACCGCTCTCGGCAGAGTTCTGCGGGCTGCCGCAGCCTGCGAGCAGCAGGAACGTGGCGAGGGCCGCGATGAGTCCGTGGGTGGTTTGCTTGCGCATGGTCCCTCCTTCAAAACTGGGTGGGAAATCCCTGAACCGTGGGGGCAGTCAAACACTCTGGACGAGAAAAGTCAACCGATTTGATCGAAAAATTCATGCCGAGTGTGCGGTTGCACCGTCCGGATCCTCCCGGTTGCGGCTCAACGGAGCGGTTGGGACGGCGACGGCTTTACCGTGGGGAGCGAACGTCGGTGCTTGTGGGCGGCGATGCCGGGAAGCAGGTCTCCTTTGACATCTGGGATCGTTTGAATTTATTATTTTAGGCTGAATGTGTCATTCATAACAATCAACTCAGATATTTGGAGAATCAATGGAACCCATGCGCTACTCGGCTTTTTCTGTACAGGATCATTATCCCCAACGGGAGCGGACGCTTCCGGAGTTGTACCAACAAGTCGGAGCACAGGCGGAACTGGCGGAAGCACTGGGCTATGACACGTTTTATGTCGCCGAGCATCACTTCCACGAATACGGGGTGGTCCCGAATCCCCCGGTGATGCTTGGGCATCTGGCATCCCGCACCACGCGCATTCGGCTCGGCTCGGCGATTTCGGTGCTGACCTTTCACAACCCACTCACCTGCGCTGAGCAGTACGCGATGGTGGATGTGCTTTCCAAGGGACGGTTGGTCATGGGCGTGGGGTCCGGGTACCTCAAGCACGAGTTCGAGGGCTATCAGGTGGACCCTGCTGAAAAGCGCGAACGTTTCGATGAAAACCTTGCACTGCTCACACGCCTGTTATCCGGAGAACGCGTGAATTTTCAGGGCAAGTACAACAAGATTGACGACATCCAGCTCAACGTGCTGCCGCTTCAAAAACCAACTCCGCCGATTCAGGTGGCGATTCTCAACCGAGTGGCGGCCTACCACATCGGCTTGCGCGGGCAGCCCGTCATTTCGGTGCCCTATGCCTCGGTGGATCGTTGGGAGGAAATCGGGGACTTGGTGGCAGAATACCAGAAAGGCCGCGCCGAGGGCGGGCATCTGGAAGCAGGGCCGGATGATGTGATGATCACCCTGCACACACACGTTGGCGACTCCGCCGCAGCGGTGCGCCGTGATGTTGAAGCGTCCTTCGACCTTTATGTTGAAACCCGACTCTACGCCAAACGCCGGACGTATGACGACATCCTCAGTAGCGGACTCTCGTTGTTTGGTTCAGTTGAGGAGGTGGTGGACAAGCTGGAGCAACTTTATGGGTGGGGCGTCCGCCATGTGATGCTGTTGCAAAACTTCGGACTGCTGACTCCGGAGTTGGTGGAACAATCGATGCGGAGGATCGCCGAGGAAGTGATGCCCCAATTGCAAGAACGGTTGCATCAGCGCAAAGCTGCGTAGGCGTCAGTTCAACCGTTCCGGGTGCGCCCCGAAGTCGCCGGATTGGATGTGCCAGAGGTCGGCGTAGGTGCCGTTGTCGGCGATGAGATCATCGTGGTGCCCCTCTTCGGAAACCTGTCCGTCGCGCAGCACGAGGATGCGGTCGGCGTGGCGGATGGTGGAGAGCCGATGTGCGATGACGAGAGCGGTTTTGCCTTGGGTGATGGTGGCGAGGTTGGCCTGAATCGCACGTTCGGTTTCGGTGTCCACGGAACTGGTGGCTTCATCGAAGATCATCACAGGCGCGTCCTTGAGAATGGCGCGGGCGATGCTGAGCCGCTGACGCTGTCCCCCGGAAAGCCGGATACCGCGTTCGCCGACGACGGTCTCGTACCCTTCCGGAAGCGTCTGCACGAACTCGTGCAATTGCGCGGAGCGTGAGGCGTCTTCAACGCGCTGAAAATCGAGGTCCGCGAATCCGTAGGCGATGTTTTCGGCGATGGTGCCGTGAAACAGATAAACCTCCTGACTGACGAGTGCGATCTGCCTCCGGAGGTCTTGCAGCCGCAATTCCCGCAAATCAATTCCACCCAGCAACACCTGTCCCTCGGTGGGATCGTAAAGCCGCAGCAGCAGCTTGATGAGGGTGGATTTTCCTGCCCCCGTGACTCCGGCAATGCCGATCATCTCTCCCGGATTCGCCGTGAAGTCGAGTCCCTGCAACACTTGTCCACCCCGCTGATAAGTGAAGCCCACTTTGCGGAATTCGATTTTGCCCTGCATTGGAACAGGGAGCGATTTAGGTTGTGGAGGGTTGACGATTTTACTGGGGGTTTCGAGCAATCCAAAGGTGCGGCGGGCGCTGGCCTTGGCGCGTTCGTATTCGTCCAGTGTGACCCCCATGCGTGTCAGTGGCCAGAGCATGCGTTGGATCATCATTGAGAAGAACACCAACTCGCCCACCGTCAACAGCCCCCGGTCTTCCAGCACCCAATAGCTGCCGAGCAGCAGCACTCCGCCGAAGCCAATCGCAATCGCCATGCGGATCAGCGGGACGTACACCGCACTGAGTTTGATCGCCCGGAAGTTCGCCTGCTGGTATTCCTGGGAAGCCTCGGCCACCCGTCCGGACTCGAAGCGTTCTGCGGTGAAGCTCTTGATGACGAGGATGCCTGCGATATTGTTCTCCAAGCGGCTGCTGAGCATTCCCACCGCTTCCCGGACACGACGGTAGCGCGGCGAGATCAGCCGCTGGTACAGCAAACTTCCCCACAGCACGATGGGGAGCGGCAACAAACCCACCACCGCCAGTTCCCACGAGACTCCTAACATCACGCTTCCGGCAAAAAGGAACAGCACCACGAGTTGCAGCAGTTCGTTGAAGCCAATGTTGAGGAAGCGTTCGATCTGATTGACATCATCGTTGAGCATCGCCATCGTCTCGCCCATGCGGTGATTCTCGAAAAACTCGATCTCCCGCGTCTGCAAATGATTGTAGGCGTCCATGCGGAGTTGGTGCTGAACGCGCTGGGCGAGGGTCATGAAGCCATACTGGAAAGCCCACTCGAAGAGGCTTTCAAAACCAAAAATCACCACGCCCAACACCGCAAGAAAGACTGCCAGCGACCACGGATCAACAGTGCCGAGCAAGTTGGCAATCCACTCCGGAGGCTCGCGTCGTACCGAGTCGATCACCCAACCCACTAACACGGGCGGCATCAAGTCCAGCACCTTGTTGAAAATGCTCGAAACGCACGACCATGAGAAAAAACGCCAGTGCGGACGCAGGTAGCGGAACAGGCTCCACATCGGGTGGGAAGGCACGGCCAGAGGGGATGAAGTTTCAGTCATCAAAACACCCTATCAGAGAATCCGGAGGGGACAAAGGGAAAGCTTGTCGAAGAAAATTATAATTGATAATTGAAATTTTATATTACATATTTTAATATTTTCCGGGTCTGATTCCCCGCAGTTTGCTGCGTCAAGCAAAGCGAGGGCGGTTGCTCTCGATGTCGTTTATTAAAATTGCTTTTGCTGATCTCAATGACCCTCAGAACGACCAACCTCCAAAAACTCCGCAACGAGCGCTTTGACGTGCTGGTGTTGGGCGGAGGCATCAACGGGGCGGTGTCCGCCGCCGCGCTTGCAGCACAGGGGACTACGGTGGCACTGGTGGACCAGGGGGATTTTGCCGGACTGACGAGCCAGTCGTCTTCCAACCTTGCTTGGGGCGGCATCAAGTACTTGGAAAGCTACGAGTTCGGACTGGTCCGCAAGCTCTGCCGCTCCCGCAACAAGCTCATCCGGGCCTACCCCTCGACCGTTCAGGAAATCCGTTTTTTCGTAAACCTCGACCAAGGGTCACGCTTCCCCGCATGGCTGGTTTACGCGGGCACCCTGCTTTACTGGGCGATAGGCGGAGGCTTCACCCGCTTCCCACACCTGCTCTCACCCCGGCAAATTGCCTCCGAAGAGCCAATCGTCCGCACCGAGCAAAGCATTGGTGGGGTCGAGTATTCCGATGCCTACCTCCGTGACAATGACGCGCGTTTTGTCTTTGAGTTTGTGCGGGATGCGTTGGACCGGGGCTGTGTCGCAGCGAACTATGTCGAGTCGCTGGGTAGTCGTCGAGAAGGTGAAGATTGGCAGACACGGTTACGGGACGTGGAGAGCGGTGCCGAGTTCACGGTGTGTTCCCGTGTCCTCATCAACGCCTGTGGCCCGTATGTGGATGCGCAAAACGCGCTCAGTGGACAACGCACCCCGCATCAGCATCTCTTTTCCAAGGGCATCCACCTTGTGGTGCCCCGCCTGACGGAATCACGTCGCGTTCTCACCTTTTTCGCCGATGACGGACGGCTTTTCTTTGCGATTCCGATGGGCCACCGCACGGTGCTTGGCACCACGGACACCCGCACGAGCAATCCGGAGGAGGGCGTGACTCCGGAGGATCGTCAATTTGTGTTGGAGAACATCAACAAGCGCCTCAAACTCCCACAACCGCTCAGCGAGCAAGACATCATCGCCGAACGCTGTGGGGTGCGTCCGCTGGTGGTGGAATCCGGAAGCAATGGAGACACGGGAGAGTGGACCAAACTTTCGCGCAAGCATGAACTCGATGTCAATGTTGCGGAACGGCACATCAGCATTTTCGGAGGCAAACTCACGGATTGCTTGAATGTGGGCGAAGGCGTTTGCCAACAGGTTGAGCAACTTGGAGTGTCCTTGGTCAATTCCCAGCCACGGTGGTACGGAGAGCCTCCGGAGGTGGTGCGTGATGAATTTCTGGCGCAGGCCCGAGGCATGAAGTTGGACAAACTCGCAGTCAGCTACGCTTCGGAACCGCTCTCGCAACGGCTCTGGCGGCGTTACGGCACGGACGCTCTGGCCATGCTGGAGGAAATCCGGGAGGATCCCCACATGGGCGAGGTGTTGATTGAGGATTCGGAGTACCTGCGGGTGGAAATCGCCCACGCTGCCCGACGCGAACTGATCGTGCGGCTGGAGGATTTCCTGCGCCGCCGCTCCAAGATCGCCCTGCTCGTGCCCTTTGAGCAACTTCGGCAATCCCAAGGACTGCGGGAAGCCTGTCGTGTCCTCTTTGACTCCGAAGCGGATGCACGCTGGGAGGAGTATTTCCGCAAGGAACCCGTGCGCTTTTGTCCTGCGGGCAGGGTCTCCAAGGGTGCCTCCTCAGCCGAAACGATTTCGGGGTAAGCAAGGGGCGGCACTCGGTCAGGTAAGGAAAGGCCCAAGTGGAATTCGGTCTCTGCGCCTCTATGGTGAACAGTGACGTTTGTCGCCGTTGGCGTTTTTTACACATCCAGCAATGGAATCCGCTGGCGTTGGAACGGCAATCGGCGTAGGCTGGCGGAAATTCGGCTCTGAAGGAACGGATGCGCACCAACCTTCTCCTCCTGCGAGGCCGACCATGCAACTGTCTCCATTGAACTGCCCGACTCCACCTTTTCCGCCTTGAGGCAGAACCCTGCCGGATTCATCGAGGAGATGCGGCTGGCCGCAGCGGTCAAATGGTACGAGACCGAACGCATCTCCCAAGCAAAAGCGGCGGAGATTGCCGGAGTGACCCGTGCCGGGTTTCTCGATGCCTTGGCACGATTTCGCGTCTCCGCATTGCAATACACCCGAGAGGAACTGGTGGCGGAGTTGGACGATGCCGGTTGACCGGCTGGTCACCAACGCCTCACCGCTGATTGTTTTGCAGATCGTCGGTTTATTGGTGTTCATTCGCGGGTTTTCAGGCCAACACTCAACTGCAAAAAGGAGTTCATGCGTCTCACCACCACCGAGCGTGACGTTCAGCAGTTCGCAACCCGAGTGGCGTGGTATTACTACAAAACCGGCCTGACCCAGAGCGAGATCGCCAAGCAGCTCGGACTCAACCGGGCACGGGTGATCAACATTCTCAACGAAGCCCGCAACAGTGGGTTCGTCTCCATCCATGTCGCGGGGCAGGACACCCGCCTGCTGGGACTGGAAGACGCGCTTCGGCAACGTTGGGGATTGCGCGAGGTGATGGTGATTCCGGAAACCCCGGAGGAGCAGATTGCCGAGAACCTCGGCATGGCCGGGGCGCAGTTTCTGGAGCAGCAGGTTGCCGGGCAGCATTCGCTGGTGGGCCTGGGGTGGGGGTCCACGGTGATGTGGACCCTGCGGCACTTGGGGCGGCTTTCCGCCGAGCAGGTTTCCTTTGTCACACTCTGTGGAGGCGTCTCAAACTACCTCAGCACGCAAGCGCCAAAGAACTTGGGCAGTTTCCTCTCCGGACTTTACTACCCCTTCCATGTCATTCCCACGCCTCTGCTTGTCAACTCCACGCAACTCCGGGATGCGCTGCTGGAAGAAGACGAGGTGCAACAGGTGATGCAGATGGGGGCGATTTGTGATTTTGCGTTGGTGGGCATTGGGGTGGTCGCGCCAAGCGACGGCTTTCACCAGTTTGGCTACAAGACTCCGCAAGAGTTGGCAATCCTCCGTAAGCAGGGGGCGCTTGGAGAAATCTTTGGAGAGTACTTCAACGAGCAGGGGGAGTCGTTAGAACTGGAACACCACTCCCGGTTGATCGCCACGCGCTTACACGACCTCAAACGCATGAAGCATGTGGTGGGCATCGCAGGAGGGGGCGAGAAAATCGCGGCACTCCGGGGCGCCTTGTCCGGGGGCATGCTCCACAGCCTGATCACCGATGAAACCACCGCCAGCACATTGGCGAAATGAGAAACCTTATTTTCAGGAGATTACGGAGCGACTCCACTCCCGCAGGGCAGGGCCGAGTCGGTCGAAACCGGTCTGGAGTTCCTCGTCGCTGAGGGTGAGGGGGGGCACGAAGCGCAACACGTCCGGACCCGCAATGAGGATCAGCACGCCTGCTTGACGAGCGGCTTCCATCAACTCTCCAGCTTTTCCTGCGAGTTCCTCGCGTAGCACTCCAGCAAGCATCAGCCCGCGTCCCCGGACTTCCCGGAAGATTCCGAGTTCCAGATTGAGTTCATCCAGCCAGTTGCGGATCGCCTCGCCCTGACGCAGCACATGGACGTGCAGTTCCGGATCCCGGAGTCGGCGGAAAGCCACGCTTGCCACCGAGGCCGTGATGGGGTTGCCACCAAAGGTGGTGCCGTGGTCTCCAACCTGAAACGCGGAGGCGACGGCTTCTGTCGCGAGCAAAGCTCCGATGGGGAGCCCGCAGCCGAGGGCTTTGGCAATCGTGAGCAAATCCGGAGTCACGCCTTCCTCCCACTGGTACGCGAAGAGCTTGCCGGTGCGTCCCATCCCGCACTGGATTTCGTCGAAGACGAGCAAGGCACCGTGTTTGTTGCAGCAGGCGCGGAGGTGCTTGAGAAAGCCCGGAGCCGTCGGGGTTACGCCGCCTTCGCCTTGGATGGGTTCGACGAGCACCGCGCAGGTTTGCGGCCCGATCATTTCCGCAGCTGCGTCAAAGTCGTTGAACGGGCAGTAGCGGAAACCTCCCGGAAGCGGCTCGTAACCCTCCTGATATTTTGGTTGAGCAGTGGCGGTGACGGTCGCCAGTGTACGTCCATGGAAAGAGCCTGTGAAGCTGAGGATTTCGCGCTGCTCCGGAGGATGAACTTTGGAGGAGTGTTTGCGGGCGAGTTTGATCGCGGCTTCGTTGGCTTCTGCTCCGGAGTTGCAAAAAAACACGCGGTCGGCAAAGCTGTGGGCGGTCAGTTCCTCCGCCAAGCGGATCGCCGGCTCCGTGTAGTAGAGGTTGCTCGTGTGCCAGAGTTTCCCGGCCTGCAAGTGCAAGGCTTCCAGCAACTCCGGATCCTGATGCCCCAAACTGCTCACCGCAATGCCGCCACCAAGGTCGAGGTACTCGTTGCCCTCAATGTCCCAGACACGAGCGCCCTGCCCCCGGTCGAGGATCATCGACTTGGGCGCGTAGGTTGGCACCCAGTGTTTGCGGGCACTTTCCACAAGGGTTTCCGTCTCTGCCGCCGTCCGCAGGGTTTCCGGGGGATTCCCGCTGGACTGCCACTGTTCGGTGACGGCATCCTTGACGTTGAGCAGTCGCGTGTGATTGCGCATGCAGAACTCCACGAAACCCTCCTCGCCGACCGCAAGACTCATCACGCGGGGCAGGCGACGGTAAAGCTGCCGGAAGGTGGTCCGCATCACGGTCTCGTTGCGAAAGACATCTTTGGGGAGCGGACCTAGTTTTTCCTTGATCAGACGTTGCAGGCGGGGAAGTTGCTCTTCGAGCAGCATGGCTGGGACTCCGGAAATGAAAAGGGTTACAGACCAAGCAGCGGATGTGTACCCGCTGACAGCATTAGACTTGCACAGAAATTGCGGACCCAAGGGCGTCCCCCTTTGCAAGGGGGATCGAGGGGGATTTTTGGTGCGGTCAGGTTGGGAATTCCCGGCCCCCCTTTTGTTTTTGCAAAGAGGGGCAGAGCTTGTTCAAGCTCAGATCACAGGATCGAAGTCATGATCGATCTCCACTCCCCGCATGGGGCTGATGTTGGAGAGGTCGAACTCCTCGGTCTCAATCTCCAGCTCGTTGTGGAGCAAAAAACCGTTGTCCTGGAATTTGATCTTCTTGATCACGCCGCCTTTAGCGAAGAAACTTTTCAGGGCGGTATCGATTTCGTCTCGGGTGATTTCTTGAACTGCCATCTTGACTTTCAGGTGTGGTGTGGTTTTTGTTGGCACTCAAGCGAGTTGAGTGCTAATTAATTTAATCGAACTATGATAGTTTATCAGACCAATTGTCCCTGTCAACTCTTTTTTTAGAAAAAATTCAGAATAACTCCCAGCTTGTGTGTCTGAGGTTTTTCTTGGAGGCTAAAGGGAGCCCTTTATCATGGAAGGATTTTTATGGAGAATCTATTGCAAGACCTGACGGGGCAAGCGAAAGGCTGGCTGACGCTGTTCCGCAACAACCCCACTGTCCAGTATGGCACACTGGGTGTTTACCTGTTGCTCTGGCTGCTGTTTTCAGGGCTGTTCACCTCGGCGTGGGTCGTCGTAGGCGTGGGCATCGGCTGGGCCATCGGCAAGGGATCGGAGGACGAGAATGCGCCTCCGACGGCCTGACCGGCCCCCGCTGGCATTCCACGTCTGCCTCAACCCTGCGACAACTCGTCCCGCTCTTCCAACACCAGCAGGGGATCAGCCAAGATTCCAGACTCGCGGTTGGCTTCGTAGCGTTCAGCCTCGATGCGATGCGGCAGGTGATGGAGTTGCCGAATCTGGCCTCCTCCGTTCAAAAAATCCTTGGTCGCCTGTTCGATGAGGTTTTGGGTGATGTGCGGCGTAACCTTGGCCTTGGCGCGCTCCGCTGGGTAGCGGTTCCACGCTCTAATGGAGTCGTCCATGTTTCCTTTAGGGGAGTGGAGGGCTATTCCGAACTCGTCCATGAGTTCTGACAACTCAAAACGATAAGTCAAGTTTACGACAAGAGCAACTCAAAACCGCAGATTCATCGGCCTGACCCTAAAATGCCGGATTTCTTATGTGATGGTCTCGCAAGAACCCAATGGCACCGACTTCTGAAAAAAATCGGATGCTCAGAACACCGCAGGTTGAACGAAAAGGGGGTCTCGAATGGTTGAGAGACCCAAGAAATCGACTAATTTATCACCTCAGAGGACTTCTTGCGAGAGCATCTTATGTGCTTTCCAAAAAAAATTCTGCACACTTGTCGTATCCGGATTCCTAAAATACCACTGTTCTCCGAAGCATGGCCAACGATGAAACTTCCACTCCCGGACTCGGCATCGCGCTCGGTGGTGGTGCGTTCCGGGGCGCAGTGCATCCGGGAGCGCTGAAGGCGCTGGAGGAGGAGGGGCTGCAACCGAATTTCCTGAGCGGCACGAGTGCCGGGGCAATGGTCGCCGCGTTCTACGCCTTCGGAACTCCGCCGGAAAAGATTCGCGAACTCGCCCACAAACTGCGCTGGCTGCGTATCTCCAGCTTCACGCTGCCCAAGCTCGGACTGCTTTCAAACGTGGAGATCGGGAACTTCATGGAGAAGCACCTCGGAGATGTGCTACTGGAAAACGCACTCATCCCGATTGCGCTGGTGGCGGCAGACATCCGGACGGGAGAGCGTGTGGTTTTTAAAACGGGCAGTGTGGCCGAGGCCGTGATGGCGAGCACCTGCATTCCCGGCGTGTTCACACCCGTTGAGGTGGACGGGCGGCTGTTGGTGGACGGGGCGATTGTGGAAAATGTGCCGGTTTCGGTGCTGAATGAGATGGGTGCCCGCGTGAGCGTCGCCATCGACCTCGGCAGCGGACGCTACCGTACCCCACAGGGCATTGTCGAGGTTTTGCTCAACGCCTTCGCCATCGCCGTGGACCAAACCACGAGCCGCCAGACGGAAAGTGCCGATGTGCTGATCCGCCCCGACTTGACGGGTTACAGCCTGATGGATTCCGGGAACTCCGCGAAGCTCTACGCTGAGGGCTTCCGGAGCGCCACCCATGCTGCCGAGGTGATCCACAAGGCCACCAAGGACGCCGAGCCGTCCTCGTGGGAAACGTTGGAGCAGCACTTCCGCAAGTGGTTGAAAGCCTGAATCGCGCTGTCTTGCTCAGCCGAGCGCCTTGGCCTGTTCCCGCAATTCGTTCTTGCGCACCTTGCCCGTCGAGGTCTTGGGCAGTTCTCCAAACATGACCGTTTTCGGAATCTTGAACCCTGCCAGTTTGGTGCGGCAGAAGGCGATGGCTTCTTGCTCTGTGAGCTTCGATTCGGATTTGAGCGTCACAAACGCACAAGGGTGCTCGCCCCATTTTTCGTCCGGGCGGGCAACGACTGCGGCTTCCAGCACATCGGAATGCTGGTAAAGCACATTCTCGATTTCGACCGAACTGATGTTTTCGCCTCCGGAGATGATGAGGTCCTTGGCGCGGTCTTTGAGCTCGAGGTAGCCGTCTGGATGCCGTACCCCAAGGTCGCCGGAGTGGAACCAGCCGCCGCGAAACGCGGCCTCGGTCGCCTCCGGATTCTTGAGGTAACCCTTCATCACCACGTTGCCGCGGAACAGCACCTCTCCCAGTGTTTCCCCGTCGGACGGCACCGGTTCCAGCGTTTCCGGATCGGCCACGGTGAGGTCTTCCAAAACATGGTAGCGTGCCCCTTGCCGCCCCTTTTTGAGCGCCTGTTCGGTTGGTCCCAGTTCGTTCCAATCCTCCTGCCAGTCGCAAACCACGGCAGGACCATAGGTCTCGGTGAGTCCGTAAACGTGGGTGACGTTGAAGCCAAGCTTCTGTATCGCGGCGATCACGGGCGGCGGCGGCGGCGCGGCGGCGGTCATGATCTGCACCGGGTGCTGCAATTTGCGTCGTCCTCGCTCGCTCGCCTTGGCAATCATGCCCATCACGACCGGTGCCCCGCAGAGGTGCGTGACGCCGTGGTCAGCAATCGCATTGTAGATATTCGGAGCCGCGACCTTGCGCAGACAAACGCTGGTACCCGCCAGCGCGGCCAGTGTCCACGGGAAGCACCAACCGTTGCAGTGGAACATCGGTAGTGTCCAGAGGTAAGTCGGGTGGTGCGGCAGTTCCCACGCCAGCACGTTGCCCAGTGCCAACAGGTACGCCCCCCGGCTGTGATAGACCACACCCTTAGGTCGGCCCGTGGTTCCGGAGGTGTAGTTGAGCGTGACCGCTTGCCAGTCATCCTCCGGCAGAATCGCTGCAAATGCGGGATCCCCCTGCGACAACAAGGCTTCGTAATCCATTGCGCCGAGCAGTTCTCCGGATTCCGCGAGCGGGTCGTTGATGTCAATCACGAGTGGGTTTTGCTCTGCAAGCTCCAATGCCTCCCGAATCACAGGTGAGAACTCGCGGTCCGTGAGCAACACCTTCACCTCGCCGTGGTCGAAGATGTACGCAAGGGTTTCCGCCTCCAACCGGACGTTGAGTGCGTTCAGCACTGCTCCGGTCATCAGTACGCCGAAGTGCGCCTCGTAGAGTTCCGGAATGTTCGGGGCCATCACTGCGACCGTGTCGCCACGACCGATCCCGTGTTGTTGCAAAGCAGAGGCAAGGCGGCGGCAGCGTTCGTCGGCCTGCGTCCACGTCCGACGCAGTTCACCGTGGATGAGCGCAGTGCGCTGTGGATGCACGGCGGCAGCGCGTTGCAGAAAACTGATGGGCGAGAGGGCGGTGTAATTCGCAGGAGTCTGTGGGAGTTCGTCGTAGGCGTTCATGGCTCGTGATTTTTGGATTCTGAAAGGCTTGCTGACCAAAAAGGTGGCGGCGGATTGTGGATGCGAACTGAACTGTAAACCTTGAGCTTAGGACAATCGTCCGGATTGTCAAAGCGTATCGTGTGTCCTCCCTAGCGGATTGAACTTGAAGCCCGCGTTTGCAATTCCTATCTTTGTTGGTTTGCTGCTGCCAAGTTTACATGACCGAAACCACCATCGAAATTCCAGAATTCGAAACCCTTGCTCCCGAACGTGTTCGACGCATCCTCCAGCAGAACGGGTTGGAGGTCGCGGATGAACGCTGGGCACTGCTGGAGCGTTGGGCCGAACTGTTGTGCGATCACAACCAGCGCGTCAATCTTGTTTCGCGCAAAGAGGAGGGACTGATTTGGGAAAAGCACCTGCTGCCCAGCCTCGCTTTGCTCTGCCTGCGCGAGTTTCCGGAGGGTGTGGAGGTGTGCGATTTCGGCACCGGTGGCGGGTTTCCGGGACTGCCGCTTGCGATTGTACGTCCTGACGTGCGGGTGACGCTGCTGGATGCACGGCAGAAGAAGATCGCCGCCGTGCAGCAAATGATCGAGCAGCTTGGGGTTGAGAACGCACAAACGCTACTGGGGCGTGGCGAGGACTTGGGCAAGGAACGCTTGTGGCGGGAGCGTTTTCCGGTACTTACAGTCCGCGCCGTTGCGCCGCTCTCCGACCTGCTGCGCTGGACTCGTCACCTCCGCACCCCCGCTGCCGTGCTGCACGTCTTCAAGGGCGGGGAGTTCCGCAACGAAATCGTGCAAGCCTCCCGCCTGTTTCCCGGATTCAAACTCAACAAAAGCCTGATGGTCCTCAAGGGTTACTCCGAACTTGCGGAGAACCAGAAGTACCTCATTTCCGTTTACGTCTCCACCATCTTGCCAAAAGCCTTGCGCCGCCACTCCTGAATGCGAATCCTCACTCTCAACTGCAACGGGTTGCGTAGCGCTGTCCGCAAAGGCGTGCTCACTTGGGCGGAAGCCCAACAGGCAGATGTGATCTGCCTACAGGAAACGCGCATTCAGGATGCACAACTCACCCCGGAGATGCACAAACTCGGTATGTTGGAGGGGGTCTTCCACCATGCGGAGCGTCCCGGCTACTCCGGAGTGTCGTTGCACTTCCGCACCCCGCCGGATCAGCTTCAGCATGGTTTCGGCTGGCCGGAGTTCGATACGGAAGGGCGGTTTCTGCAAGCGGACTGGGGCAAGCTCAGCATCGTTTCGCTCTACCTGCCCTCCGGAAGCAGCGGGGAGGTACGGCAGGATTTTAAGTATGCCGTGCTGGAACGGCTGAAATCATGGTTCCGGGAGCGCATTAGTGATGGACGAGAGTACATCGTTTGCGGAGATTGGAACATCGCGCACCAGCAGATCGATCTCAAGAACTGGCGCAGCAACCAGAAAAACTCCGGCTTTCTTCCAGAGGAGCGGGCGTGGCTCACAAAACTGTACGACGAGATCGGCTGGGTGGATGTGTTCCGGCAGCTCAACCCTCATCCAGAACAGTACACTTGGTGGTCCAACCGGGGACAGGCGTGGGCGAAGAACGTCGGCTGGCGGCTGGATTATCAGGTGGCCACCCCCGGAATTGCAGCAACGGCGCAAAGTGAGGTGATTTTCCGGGACGAGCGTTTCTCAGATCACGCTCCCCTCACCATCGACTACGACCACACGCTGTGACCCGCCTGTTTTAGAGTGTGTTTACATTCGCAAGCGTTTGCCGGCTCATCCTGAAGCATGTGACACTAACGGCTTTTCAGGGACGAGGCCATCTTGAGATTGCTTTTGCGTGATGACCAGTGGGAGCC
>LWDU01040515.1_pt1 | contig 14064 bp, 11 predicted proteins | sample 727161 | NCBI WGS metagenome assembly LWDU01 (sample SAMN04566230, study PRJNA314399) | hydrothermal vent metagenome | isolation source: deep sea hydrothermal plume seawater | place: Mexico: Gulf of California, Guaymas Basin | collected 2004-07-11 | reverse complement strand
CTTTATTGTCTGCTATTCTTGACGGCATCCTGCCGACACCGATGGCGGCGAGTGCCCCGATTACGGATGTGCCGGCCAGTAACCAAAAGAACACTCGGTATCCGATGAGCGGGTCGGCCCAATGGACGATCAGCCAACCGCCGACCACACTCACGAAAATATCTGGCGTGTAGCCGAGAAAGGACACAACACCGACGGCCGTACCCGTCATTGCCGTCGGCACGTCCGTCTCTTCGAGCAAGGCGAAGTAGGTACCACGAAGTGCGAACACGGCAATGCAACTGATTGTCACGTTGGCCCACAGAATTCCGATGGTTGCCAAAGAGGCGGATGGCGTCGTCAGGGCAAACGAGGCGAACACGCAAATCAGCATCGCAAAGCACCACAGGATCACCCGCGACGCGGAAAAGAACCGGTCGGCAAGCCAGCCGGCAGCGATGGCAGCCACGGGGCGAATCCAAGTGCTAATGGTCATTACAAAGGCCGCCTTCACCACTCCTTCGGGATCGTCGCTTCCATAATAAGCCACGACCGCGTATCGGGAAAAAAAATCAGTTCCTTTGAAGGCACAATAGGCGCAGATGATAACGATCGCAACGAGCCATATTGACGGCATCTGCCATACAACAATGACTCTTCGCCACGTCTCTCCATCACGCTCGACTGCCGCGGGTTTCGTCGCCGCCTCGGAGTCTGGCACAAAAAACCATACGAACACGCCGGCGCCGAGGCTAACGAATGTGTACATATAGATGACGGCGCACAACGCGTCACGATCTGCTCCAGGATAGAACCGAAAGACGCACCAGGCGACGGTTGCAATCGACGCCGCCAGCAATCCACGGCCTCCGTCAAGGATGCCAAAGGCCTTTCCCTGTTGCTCCGTACCGCCCCATTCGCGCGTTGCGCGGATCAAAGCAGCCCAGAAAGGTAGTATGGTCGTCACGCCCCAAATGGCGTAGAGGATCTTCATCGTCGCATAGTCGGGTAACGCGGCCATATAGAATCCAAAGACGCCAGTAGAACAGAGTGCGAACGAGAGGAGCTTTCGCGCTGAGAATCGGTCGGCCAATGGCCCACCGAACAAGTAGGCGAACATGGCCACGATTCCGTAGTTGAAGAACAGCCAGCCAAGCTCCAAATCGTCGACTTTGAATTCTTTCTTAAACGTTTCCCCAAAGTACCGAGATACGGCAAACGGTAATCCGAAGATTGCCTCGCCAGCCAAGACCAAGCTGAACATTGTCAAGATTCGCGATCCACGCATTTTCATCACTCGGTTCATTGAGCTACGTAGGCTGTTGACATCCTGCTGGCGACTGGCAATCCCAGATACGGGTGTGGTTGTTTGATGACTGTTCGGCCGATCTGGTCACTTTCGGCGAAAGTGACCTATGGTGGCCGATTTTCAAGCCGGGTGAGTGCCTTGTTATAACAAAGAGTGTTCCGCACTTGCGCTGTGCACAGGCGGATTGACCGTCCGTTTCGACGCGTGTAATACTAGACCGGTTCATCATGTCACGTCGGACCTACGGTACAAGAGATAGGGAAGCAGCGTTGCCGACAATAGCCCATCACCCCGTTTCACGCACTTTCCTACTATCGAGCGAAGCCAACTTGTATCGCAGGTCAAATGGAAACAGCATGCACGTGGAGATAGACACCGGCCGGATGTTGGCTGAAGTTCTCCTGACGGGTGCGTTCCGCGGATTCCTGCTCGCGGCGACTCCTCGCACCTCGGATCTAGCCCAGAATTGAAAGACAACTATGACTTCCTCGGAAAGTAAAGAACAAGGCGTCGTGGTGGATCGCGGAGCTTTGTCCGCCTTGCTTAGGGAAATTAACGCCACACATTTGTTCGTTTGGTCGGCGAATGCGGGAGGCACACTATCCTCAATCACGATTCCCGTGTCGGATGTCGCTCAACAAGTTCGCACGGCAAGTCGGATTTTAGAGAGCAACTTGGACGACGCAATGAAGATGATTCAGTCCGCAGCAAATCAGTTTGATAATGTCACACGTCGCTGGGATTCCCAAGTGCGACAGAGCGAACAAAAACTAAGAACCAAAAGTGGCGCTGGAAGACTGAATGAAGCTAAGTCGAAACACACCACGATCAGGACGAGGATTGCCCCAGTGCAAAGTCTGTTTCGAAGAGCCGCACAATCGCTAAACGACCTTAGCATCAAGCTGCAGGAACAAGAGAAACGCCTGGCCGAGAATGCCGACGACGAGTAAAAAATGGTCGTCCGTGCTGCTGGGACGACCGATTCAATTCTCACTTTTGCCGGTCGTACCGTTTGTGGCGCTCGATAACAGGATGAATTTACGTCGGACCGTTTTGCCGCCTCGCATGCTACGTTTTCTGCGGTGGCGTCCAGGCAAAACGAACGGAGTCGCACGACGACGAATTCACGAGCAAGGGCGAGAAATGAGCACGACACCATCGACCAATGACGCGACAAGACAGTCGGATCGTGGCACCGACGCGCTTCCGTTTGAGTGCAAACGAGTGCTGCTGGTGGAAGACTCGCCCGACCAGCAGCGGCTATACGCGAAATTTCTTCAACTTGCCGGAGCCGAAGTGACTCTGGAGTGCAGTGGAGAAGCCGCTGTGGATGCTGTGGCAACAGCCTCGCGAGATTTTCACGCCATCGTGATACCAACAAGGAGAAGAAACAGTGTGAGAAAAACGAGCATGCGTTTTACTCCTGTAGGAGTCCAATTGGCCGAATGGAAGGCACTCGTTTAAAGTGCATCTCGTAAAACCACAAGTCCTCGTTGGGAACGTCGAGTTCAAATCCAGTGACATTCGTCTTATTGTTAAGTCTAAACTGTAGGTTCCCGTTGCCAAACCAGGCGAACTCGCGTCTCCATTGTATGGCGAACGTATCGCGATGCATGTGGGAAAGATCGGCAACTAGGTCTTTGTTGATGGCAAAACTCAGCACCAGCTTCTCATCGACCACTTCCAGCGTCGTGTCTCCGAACATCACGTCGCGATAAGTTCCCACGTATTGCTCTAACTTTAGCGACGGTTTGGTGTTTTCAAGACGCGGCGTGACTGACTCGAGCATTCGTTTGTCATACTTCGCTCGATCTTTCTTGAAATCTTCGAGCATCAATTTGCTCCAGTCTGTTTTCTCACCGCCAAGGACCTCATCGAGTAGGTGTTTGCAAACGACCGACGGGAGGCTGGTCATGCTGTTAGTCAAGACGACGATACCAAGATCTTTTTCGGGGACCAGCACAACACGCGAGTACATACCGTCGTAGCCACCACCGTGCGAGAGAATCTTGTGGCCCTTGTAGTCACGCATTCCCCAACCCAGACCGTACGCCATGAAGTGCGTTGAAGGGTAGCGTTTTCTATTTTTGTCGCTGATCTTGATCAGCGTATGTGGTCGCCACATCTCTTGGCTCGATCCCTCGCTGAACAATCGATCGCCCTTTTCGGTGGACCCTTTTCTAAGCTGCAACTGCACCCATTTCGTCATGTCTGCCGTCGACGAGATAATTCCACCGACCGCGGCGGCGTTGTCCCAGTTGTACCACGGCAGTGCGACGTTGCCGGTCGACTTGGTCTTGTGAGGTACGGCAACGTTCGCGGCTGCAGCTAGTCGACAGGTCGACGTCACCGTCCGGTTCATGTCGAGCGGATCTAAGATCCTCGTTTGGATGAACTCGGACCAACTCATGCCGGAGACCTTCACGATGACTTCGCCCGCTGCCAAGAACATCAGGTTGTTGTAGTTGTACGAGCGACCAAATCGTCCGGACTGCGGCAGATGCTCCACTCGGCTGAGAATCTGTTTTGGCGAATAGCTGGTTCCGTACCAAAGTAGGTCGCCGCTGAACTGGCCTAGACCGCTTCGGTGGCACAGTAGGTCACGGATGCGGATATCCTCGGTGACGTAGCGGTCATACAGAGCGAAGTAAGGCAGGTACTGCGTGACAGGATCGTCCCATTTGACTTTCCCTTCCTCCACCAACATCGACAAGGCGGCAGCCGTAAAAGCCTTCGTGTTGGAAGCGATTGCAAACAGCGTGTTTTCGTCAACCGGATTTTCCGTGCCCGTCTCTCGTACGCCCAGTCCCTGCGAGAACACGACACGATCCGATCGAACAATGGCGACGGCAATACCAGGGACCTGCCAATCATTGTCCTCTGAGGTGGCCGGCCTTGATGCCAGGAGGGTGGTGAGTCCGATAGTCAGCAAGCATGTATGACATCGACCCATCGGGTTATTCCTTCTTGGGAGCCTATGATTCGCCACGAAGTCACGCTGGCAAGGGATGCGTAGCGAGCGACGACGCGGATCACTTATGCGAGTGCGCGGAAATGTAGCCCATGACAACCCCCAAAAACAAACCGCCGGCATGTCCTCCATTGGCGACGTCCCTAAGGAAGAAACAAAAGCCAAACCAGATCAACATTATCATGACCGTGTTATTGGATAATTCGAACCGGTCGCTGGGATCGAAACGGACCTTCATCCAAATAAAACCAAACAGCCCGTAGACTACCCCCGACATCCCGCCGAAAAATGCGTATTTTTCGATCAGAACCTGAACGAGGCTCGAAAACACTGCCAATGCGAGCACCATAAGGATGTATTTTGTCCGTCCTTTTCGCCCTTCGATTTGGCCACCCAATTGGTACAGCCACATCATGTTGAAGAGCAAGTGCAGCACGCCGAAGTGAAGAAACATCGGCGTCACCAATCGCCAAACCTGGCCGGCGCGAATGTCCGTCAAGGCGTCCGAAGGATCAGTCGTATGCAAATTCCGATCCACCGGCGCGTGTTGGTACTTGACAAAATGCAGCGGTTCGCACGCGAGCTTGTTCTTACCCATTCCCGTCCAAAGAGAGACCAGTATACAGGCGACAATCAAGGTGAAAGTGACGGGCACTTTTTGGGCGTTTTGTTTCAGTCCCGGTTTCCAAACCTCTCTGCCACTACGTACATTTTGCCTGGCCTGCTCATTTCGGGCATGTTTTTCTTGGCGAATCGTATTCGCCTGGTTCACAACATCCCGGTATTTTTCGTCGTCTGGGCTCTGGTTGAACTGCTCCAACATCTCACGAGCAGTGTTCAACTGATCTTCTTCAACAGCCCAGATCACGCACTTGTCGTCATCGTCAGTGAGCTCTGTTGCGATGCCCTCAGTCAACATGAAATCGGAGAAACGTTCAGCCAATTCTTGATTCGCAATTGTTCCAATCTGTCGCATCGCTATTAACTCTAGGCCTGTTGGTATGGATTTGGCCGCACGGAATCGACGGCATGGATGGGTATCCCCCGTTGGATAAGCGTAACTCTAACGGAATGCCGTGGATCTTGCTCGGTGCCATCCATCAATTGCACCCATATAAGACCAGAATTCCGTCCGAACGTTGTATACAGAAAAAGATCTAACAACCTCATCTTGTTGGATTCGCGGTTGATCGGCTATATCCTGCTGATTTATCTTATCGTGTGGTTACCTTTGGTGTGATTCTAACACCCGAGGCTAGCGTCTTCGGCTCACAAAGACACTGGCGAAGCCAGTGCCACAACAAATCCGACACTCTCAAAATGCTATCAACGATTTTTTTTGTGACCTTGCTCCTTGGTCTGCTGCTCGTGTCCACCGTCTCGTGGGCATTGTCCCTAAATCTCGGACTCCGCTAGGCAAAAGTGCCAGACGTGACAACGCGCCAGCTCCTATTGGCGACCGTGTTGGTCTTTGGCCTCCCTCTTTTGCTCACCATCTTGTTCCTTTACGTCACTCGATCGGTCGATGCACCAATCGTTGTTCTCGTCGCAGTCCAAATCGTTACCGCGGTGATCGTCCCCTGCTTGGTAATCGCAAGAGTCTTCAAGACTCGATTTATCCGCGCCGTCCAGGTGTGGTTGCCAACTCTACTGGCGCCGGTCCCTTGCGTCGTCATCGTTTTATTCGTTCTACGTCCGTTCCTCTATGGGGCATTTGTCCTCCCGACAAATTCAATGGCTCAAACATTGATCGGAACACATTGGCGCGGGTCATGCCCAGAATGCGGCTCTCCCAACTACTGCACACCCGTCGACAGTTTCTATGGTTCGCCCGACCCACCACGGATGATTTGTGGCAACTTTCACGTGACCCAATTGCCGAATGTCGCTAAACTCGCGCACTCTGGCGACCGCATTCTTGTCGCCAAATTCTTGACGCCACAAAGATGGGACCTTGTCGTCTTTCAGTACCCGGAAAACCCTTCACTCGTGTATGTAGATCGTCTTGTCGGTATGCCTGGCGAGGAGATTCTAGTCCGTGATGGTTCGGTCTGGGCCAACGGCAAGAAACTCACCCCCCCTGACTCACTGACTGGCATCAACTATTTGTCTGAAATTCCGGATTGGTACGGTCCGGAAACCTGGGGTTCGGCAGAACGTCCTGCCCTCCTTGGCGACGACGAGTATTTCGTGCTAGGTGATTTCTCGGCGCAGTCCAATGATTGCCGAATGTGGAAAAAGGGTGCGGCGGGACACAATCCGTTTGCCGTTCCCGAATCTCATTTGATTGGTGTCGTTACTCACATTTACTGGCCTCTGGATCGCTGGCGGATCTTTCGTTGAGAGAAACTCTGAACCGAAAAGGCCACGTGATGGCCGATTCACCAGCCTAATTGATCGGGTTGGCCAGTCGTTGTTCGACCTACTTTCTCAAGATCAGATTGCTGTCGAACTTGCTCCCACGGTATGATATCGGAACGGCAACGAGATCCGCGCCGTAGAATCACGACTCGTGTGAATGAGAATCGGATGAAGGCCAACACGACCCAACGAGTTTTTTTAACTCTAGTGCTCGTGCTGACCTTGGCCGCAAATGCGTCAGCCGAAATTCTTCCCTCGTTCAATATGGACGTCATGTCCGACCGGGCGGATCGTATCGTTGTCGGTGTTGTCGATCAAGATGGACGGTTGACGATCAACCTTCTGCTCAAAGGCGACAAGGCCGATCTTGCCGAGAATCTGCAGCTCGATGAATCGATCGTAAAACAGTTGCGCGGGGCAATTGGATTGAAGGACAATGACACCGTCGAGGTCGCCGCATTTCTGGACGCATCAGACCGCCCGATATGGGGTAGCGCAGGTGTTGTCGCGCTGGAGGCAACACGCGTATGGATGTGTCAGGAAACATGGGGACGCGGATCCTTGCGGCATACCGAGAACAAGGACTATACGGCAAGTAGCTTTGTCAAGAAAACAAGATCTGCACTGGGGATTATTTCTCACCGCAAGGCACTCAGTGCTCGACCTCCATCGGCGGTGAGAGCCGACCAGATAGTGGATTTCCTCCGTGGGAAGGACCAGTATCAGCTGAGACAATTGGTCGCTGCGATGGCTACGCACGATGCGACCGAACAGGATCGTTTTTTGCAAATCCTGAAGTCGGACGCGCGTTCGCCGAAAGCCGGCGTCATCCTCGACCTTGCGGGAGTGATGCCTTTCCGACCGCAGAGCTATGACGACGTTGCTACTTTCCTCCATCGAGAGCATGCACCTGCCCTCCGACGCAAGGCAATTTCCGCTCTACCGCAAATCAATATGGCCAAAGTCGCAGTTAGCTTCGGTCCGTTTCTTGCGCTCGATGAGCCTGAGTTGCGGACGTTCTTGACATACCTCCGAGCTTCTCCCGGCGGATCGGTTGAGAACTTCCCCGATGCGGGTGTGCTCGCACCAATGCATCGTCTTGTCTCCGAGATAAGCGAGCATCATGCTGAACACGGCCGCCAAGCGATGCAAGACGAGAGCTCTGCAGTACTCGGTACCGCCCAAAATTATCCGCATCCTCGGTTTGTTCCCGCGGTCTACGATTGGGCTCTGAATGGTAACCATGTGACGTCGAATCAAGCGTTGTCCACGCTCCAATCATTAACGTCGCTGCGATACGATCGGGCTCAGCGAGACTCGTGGCACAAGTGGATGGAGGATTCCCGCACGGTACTGCTGGCCGACTACGACCTAACAACCGACGCGGGCCGCACAGACTGGTTTGTGGCATGGCATAGTTCCGACGCCGCGACACAACGCCTGCTGATGCGGCTCTGGCTCTTCAATGCCAACGTGCCCGAAGAAGACCTTCTCAAGGCGGCATCGAACACGCGAGTTGCAACAACGGAAAGTGCCAAACGTGTGCTTTCGGAGTTGTGGCTGCATGAACGACTGTCGCCGAGGTGCCGCAAGCAGATCGTCGTCAAATTCCTGATGTTGAAAAGAGTCCAGCAGACCAGCCGGACGAAGAACTATCGCCATCTGCGTATCGCCGCCAACCCTCAGTTTCCATTTCCCGAGGGGGCATGGGTCCAGCCTCAGTGCGCTTGGAGCTTGGTCGCAACTCCGCCCAAGCTGGGAAACTCGTACGGAGCCTTTTCCCTCAAGGATGTATCTAAGGTCGTCGTTGGTTCGTGGTCTGGTGACACAAAAGACAATTCCATCGTTAAAACCCTCGTCGAGATTCGTGAAGTCCAACGCGGTTCCGGTGATGAGGTCCTGTGGTCCCATCGCTGGATGTTCGATGCCGTCCCTGTAGGTGATGTCCCGTATGTTCGAGAGGACGGTTAGAGCAAGAATCGGTAGGCAAGAGGCCAGTGTTTGTTTATGTGTCTTGTACTTTGCTCAATTACTCTTGCGGAACAGATTTTGTGACCAGCCCTGAGCATACTTTGGTTGGGATACATGTCGCTTTTGCTTTCGGCGTTCATCGGTACTTTGGCTGGAGAGGTGTCGCAATCGCCGGGCTAGCTTCGAATATCCCAGACTGGGACGGGCTACCCATGATCTTCGATATGCAGCGTTATGAGAGCGGGCATCGCGTTTGGGGCCACAATGTGATGTCAATTGTTCTCACGTCTTTGGTTCTGGGAATGACTCAGAGACGATTTGATTGGATAGGTAGAGTTGGCCGTCGGGTCGCCGCCAGGCTACCTGAAGCAACGGACGGTAGACGAGAAACAGAAGTGACACATGGAAACATCATGATGAGCGTCTGTGTTGGTATTTCCTTGTTTGCACAGATCATACACCTTCCGTGTGACATGGTTGTATCGGGCGGTAAAGGACTCTCCGATTGGGCCATTCAACCTTGGTGGCCGTTTTCCAATACTGCGGCGGTGTACCCGCTCATTCCGTGGGGTGATATTGGCCCTACGGTGATATTGATGGGTGGAATTATCGCCATCGCAAAATGGCGTTCTCACACTTCGACGTTTGCTTCTTTAACATTGGTGGCTCTAGTCGGATACCTATTGCTACGCGGGATGACACGTGGTGTCCTGTTTGTATGACGGGCAGGCGCCTTCGCTTACCGTAACCCGATGCGTAAGCGAGGGAGAACCGCGTTCCGTGGGTTGAAACCCACGGCTACTTGCGTTGGCCGCATACGCGGCCGGTACACGCCGCCGTTCCATCTCGCGGTGACGGCATGCGTCCTGGTCCGGCTGATTCACTTGCCGATACAGATCACTTCACGAATTGTATGGGCGAAGATGCGGCCATCGGAAAAACTGAGGCTCGCGCGGTTCCAGGACTTGCCGATCGGTCCCAGATCGTTGATCGCCACGACCGCGTCCTCATTCAGAACATCGGCGGCGTGGTCGATGACATAGACAGTGCCGCTCATTGTTGGAACAAATAGATGGTCTCCCAACCGCGTCGGCACGGCTGAGGCATGATGCCCCCAACCATTGCCCCGCGAACGATTGTCTCCCATCACAACAAAGCCTCTCGAGTTTTTCATGTCGTTGGGCCGGAACACCCACTTTGTGATCGCCGGTTTTTTCCCTGTGGTCGTTGCATTGGAAATGTTAGTGGCGTCCCAAAGAAGATGATCCACGCCGTCATCTGATGCGCGCATTAACTGTATCGGAAGCTGCAAATACTCGACCCTGGCCGTGCGAACATTCACTCGTCCCAAATACGGATGCGTATAACTGCGAAAATAGTGGTAGTCACCGACGAGCAAGTTCGACGACTGAATGATGTTGCGCTTTTTCTTACCGACCGGCAGCGTGAGCTGCGTCGTTTCATACTTGTGGTTCACGCGACCACACAAGGAAATGTCGGCTACGATCGACGATTGACTGACGATCTTGCCAGTTCGGCCATCCACTCTTAAATGCTCTGGCCCGTGAAACACAAGCACGTGGCCACTATGCATCGAGAGAGTCATTGTGCTCATGAAACCGGGCAGTGGAAGCGTCCAAATGGTCTCGCCAGTTTCCCCATCGACCATGGAGACACCTTCTGGGTTTTCCGGCGGTGAATGTCCTCCCCCGCGCCCAACGACAATGATATGTCGCCCGGACTTAAGCCGGTGTGGCAGTGGAATACAGCCCATGTTGACACCACAGCGACTCGTCCAGGCCGCTTTGCCGGTCTGAAGATTCAAAGCATGCAGTTGCGTCCATTCCGAGATGGGGGCGTCCTTGTGGGCATGCGAAAAATGACCCTTCTCGTCAGGCATGTACGTCTGACGGGTAAAGATGATATTGCCTGCCAGCAGGAAGGGCTGTGAACGACCTACGGCCATCAGCGTCCGAGTCCACCGCTCATTGCCGTCGAAATCAAAGCAGGTAACTCTGCCGGAGGCGTTGAAAAAACAGACGCTTTTGCCATCGGTCACAGGTGGTGGTGCCGAGCTGTCGCTGAAACAACCGGACAGGCGCAGCGGATGATCAGCAGCGATGGTGCGGGTCCAGAGAGTCTTCCCTGTCGCCGACTCACAACAGTAAGCGACAATGTTCCGTCCGACGTCGGAGTCCCGATCGACATCTTCAAGCGTCGAAAAGAAGATCCGGTCTCCCCAGACAACGACAGTACTCTGTCCTGTCTCGGAGAGTATTTTTCGCCAGAGAATGTTCTTATTCCGCACAACACTCCATTGCAACGGGACGCTGTCCGCGGATGCTCGGAAGTCAGCTGTCGGACCGGCTCCCTGTGGCCAATTCGCCGGGTCGGAGGCACTCGATATCGAAGATGCACTTAGCACAAGCCAGCACATGATGACGATTCGCGACATCGACGTATCTTTCTAAAGTAGGCAGGACGGTAGCGCAGCTGTCGTGGCGATAATTTCGGATCGCGGGTCAGACCAGCAATTCGGATACTTCACCCGTGCTGTCTGCAAACGATTCGACGGGAACTTCGAGCTTGTGCAACATCGTCAACAGAACATTGGACAGGGGCATTTTTTCGCCCAATTTCAAGAACTGGCCGTGTTGGAGACCGAGCTTCGACCCGCCTGCCAGAACCAGCGGGTAGTTGCGGTTCTGATGCGTTCGACTGTTGCTGCTACCGTACAGTACCATCGTACGATCGAGTAGATTCCCATCACCCTCGGGCGTTTCCTTCAGTCGAGTAAGGAAGTATGCCAACTGATTGGCCAGGAATTGGTCGAACTTGCCGAGTTTTTCCGCACCACCCTTCTTCCCCGCACCGTGGGCCAGACCGTGCCAGTTACCACCCAGACCGATGCAGGCCGGAAAGGCGTTTGCAATCGTGGTCGCACCAGCAACTTGGCCCAGCATATAGGTCGCCAACCGCGTCGTGTCAGTTTGAAACGCCAGGAACATTAGGTCGTACATCGCCTTGATGTAGTCCTGCGGCCCTTTCGGGGAAGAATTCAGCGCGACGGATGCTGGATTGACGTACGACTTCGGAATTGACAGCCATTTCTGCGACCGCGCGACTCGCTTTTCAACGGCGCGAACCGACGCTAGATACTCGTCGAGTTTTCTTCGGTCTTCTTGACCAAGTCGCCGCTTGATCGACTTTGAATGTTCCAGTACCAGGTCGAGCATGCTGGCGGCGTTTTCAAGCTTCGCTCTTTCGCTCTTGCCAACTTCGCCCTCCATACCGAACAGCCGATCGAAGATCTGTTGTGGCTTCGCCAGTGCGGGAACCGGCCGCCCTTTGGCCGAAAATGACAAGGTGGTTGATCGCGTCGGTTCGCCAACACCGCCGTCGCTCGATAACACCAGCGAGCCGAAACGCGTGTCCTGCCCGATGTGCGCGGCGGCCAGCTGGTCGATTGAAACCGAGTTTCGGTAATGAGTCCCCTGGAATCTGGCGGCTGTTAGAAAGATGTCGCCCGTGTCGTGGCCGCCGATCTTACGTCCGTTAGGATGTGACATCCCGCCGAGCACGGTCACGTCCTGACGCAGTGGTTCGAGCAATTGAAGGGTGTTTCGGAATTCGAACTCCCGACCTTCGCCGATGGGAAACCAATTCCAATCAGAGTCTTCTCGGCCTTCCGGTGGAAGGGCGACACCAAACGGAAAGTAGACGCAGCACATCCGTCGTGGGAGTTCGGCGGCTGGTTTCGAACCGACTCCAAAAGACATACCTTCAAGTAGCGGCAGCGACATTGCCACACCGCTACCACGGAGGAATGTGCGTCGATCAAGATGCCAGGATTTTTGCATCGGGTTGCCCTTCACAGTCGGCGATATCGTCGACAGACGATCGGTGACTATTTATTCAAAAACTCGTTACTCTGCACGATCGCGACAATCAGGTCACTCAGTCGGTAGCCATTTACGGCGAACTGATTCGCCAGGCGATCGATTGTATCCATATCGGCTAATTCCGGCGATCGACCCAAGCCGTAGGCCATCAGTTTTGTTACCACGGCGCGCGAAAACCGCTCGCGATCGTGCTGCAACAGATGATCTTTCAACGCATCGATACCGGAGATCTCGTGTCCGCCCGGTAACGTGCTCGTCGCATCGATAGGGGTTGTAACTTTCTGACGTTTCTTCGCTCCTGGCTTCGTGACCTCAGTGCGCCAGAGCCCGACCGCATCGAAATTCTCGAACGGCACGCCCCAGGGGTCGATGCCCTGATGACAGCTCATGCAGGCCGATTTCGTTCGGTGGATTTCGAGTTGACGCTTCAACGGCAACGCCGCAAGATCGGGCTGATCGGTGTTTAGATCGGGGACATCTGGTGGAGGAGGCGGTGGCGGGTCATCCAGCAAGCGATCGAGTAACCAGACGGCGCGGCGAATCGGATGAGAATCCTCACCGGTCGAATTGGCAAGCAGAATACTCGACTGTGTTAATAAGCCGCCACGATGATCTTCGGGCTTTAACGCGACGCGTTCGAAACGAGTTCCGAGGGGACCTTCTATGCCGTAGTGCCTTGCCAGCGGATAATTGAGCATGGCGAAATCGGAATCAATCAGGTTCAACGCGCTCAGATCGTTCTTCAGTATTTCGGCGAAGAAATGCTGCGTCTCCAACCGCATGTCGGGTTTCAGCCGATCGTCAAAGTTGGGATAGAACTCGGGATTGACGGCCACGCGATCAAGACCGGATAGATCCAGCCATTGGTTGGTGAATCGTTTGACAAAATTCCACGACCGTTCGTCGGCGATCAGCCTGCGAACCTGCTTCTCCAACACGGTCTTGTCACGCAGCTTGCCGCTTGCAGCCAGCTTTGAAAGCTGCTCGTTGGGCATGGTGCTCCAGAGGAAATACGACAGCCGAGCGGCCAATTCGTGATCGGTGAGCGGTTGTTTTCCGTTTTCGTCGACGGCGGTCTGGTCGCGCGGTTCGAGCAAGTAAAGAAAATCGGGCGAAATCAACACCATCGCCAACACGTCGCGCATCGCCTCGTCGAGCGATGCAGACCGCGGACGGAGTTCTTCGTAAAGCGTCATCATCTGCTCGACTTCTAATTCATCGACCGGACGCCGAAACGCCCGTTCCATGAACACCTGCAACACTTCGCGGGCGTAGACCTCTTCGTTGTCGGACAACTTCGAGGGAAAGAGAATTTGTGTGTGACTTGCCGGCGGCCAAGTTTGGAAGACCGGACCCTCGAAGTCGATCGACTCGACGACGATCAGCGGCTTCGTCGGGTCTTCCATCGGTGGTTCGAGTTTCTTTTTCTTCTCTCCTTTGACGCGTTTTGGAGGCGGGGGAGCTTTTCCGACATGCGTCAGCGTGATCAACATTCCGGGAAACTTGGGGTTCTTGCCCGGCAGTGGGAAATCTTCCATTCGCCCGCGAAATTCGTAAACCTGTGGGTCGTC
>LWDU01035984.1_pt1 | contig 14066 bp, 9 predicted proteins | sample 727161 | NCBI WGS metagenome assembly LWDU01 (sample SAMN04566230, study PRJNA314399) | hydrothermal vent metagenome | isolation source: deep sea hydrothermal plume seawater | place: Mexico: Gulf of California, Guaymas Basin | collected 2004-07-11 | reverse complement strand
CTCTGCATTGTTGACGGAACGGTTCCAGCCATTGCCGGCAGGCTTGCCGTTGTTTTTCCATTTGAAAAAGTCGGCAATCACCGTCTTTTCCGTTTCGATGGCAACGTCGAGAATGGCTTGTTTGATGTCAGGATCGCGCTCGGCGGCGGCAAGCAGTGCACGAACATTGGCGTAAATGGCTTCCTCGCCTGGCAAGGGTGGCACCTGATCCAGTACGGCGGGCAATTGCTCGAAGAATTTTTCCGGCACCACCCACTTGGTCTCTCCATCGCTTTGGGGGGCCGGGAAAGAGGGAAGTTGCGACCAGTCTACGGTTTTCATTTCCCCATCGAACTCTGACAGCGGGTAGGCATTGATTTGGCGAATCACCGGTTGAATGGCTTTCTTGTCTTCTTCTGTGGAATCCATGAACGCCCGGGGAATCATGTTGGCCAGCTCCGTCGAGGAATGGATCACATCATTGATCCCTTCGGGAACCTCTCCTTCCCAGTCCGGGCCTACCAACAGGTAAAAGCCGGGTTTGGTGCCGTAGGGTGTGCCAAGCTCGCCTACCTGATCGGTGCGCTGGTCATAAATTGCGTAGACCCAGAAACGGTCGCCAAAATCCGGCACCTGGATGACAACGGGTTGCTCGTTCAGTGAGAAGAAACCCAGCCCATAAACCACATCCTGATTGGGGCAGGTGACAAAGGTTTCTGCCGGATCAATGTAGTCACTGAGCATGGCAATGTGTCCCTGCGGGGCCACCGGTACGATGCCGTTGAGTAACCCGGGTTTGGGTGCCTGGGTAATGCCCGCGCGCCGATTCGCCTGGTTGACCATGGGCCAGGCCCAGACATAGGCCTGAGCGGCAACCACCCTGGCGTAAGACTCTGACATGGATGCCCCTTCTTCGGGCTGGTTCAGGTCTTCAAATGAGCGAGAAAGGGGTTCACTGTCAGGGGCTGTGGTGACTGCTGCGGGGGTGTTTTCGGGAGGCGCTGTGTTGGTCGGTGCGGATTCTTCAGAGCTGTCGTTGTTGCAGCCGACAAGGGCAACAGCCCCAAGCAGACCAGCGGCTAGGAGTCCGGGTTTCATAATACTCTCCGTGTCAGAATTCCTGTCCTTATGAAATCTATAGCAGAGGCCGGTTAATTACCATGGGCCAGATAACAGGCTTTTCTATTTATACGGGTTAACCAAGGAAGGGGGAACAGGGCGAGGTTTGTGGGGCGCTAGCAGGGGAAGAAGAGTGCGAAGAAGGGAGTAATCCTGCGAGCGATCGCATGGCGGTCGCTCGCAGGGTCGGGAATCAAGCCGGGGTCTTTTCCACGGTCTTGAGGACTTTTTGCAGGCTGGCGACGGTGCCACCAATATCGCTGAGGCCCTGGGGCAGCAGCATGGTGGTGGATTCCTTGGCCACTTTCTCGAAGGCGGTAACGTATTGCTCTGCGATGCGCAGGCTGACCGCTTCCTGGCCGCCGTCTTCTTTCACGGCCGCAGCAACCTGGCGCAGACCTTCACCGGTGGCGGTGGCGATCAGCTCGATTTGCTGGGCGCGCCCTTCCGCTTCGTTGATCTGCTTCATTTTTTCACCTTCAGAGATGTTGATCATCTCCTGCTTTTCACCTTCGGAGCGGTTGATCGCCGCCTGGCGGTCACCCTCGGAACGGTTAATGGCGGCCTGGCGCTCACCTTCGGATTCAGCAACCACCGCGCGACGTTCCCGCTCGGCGCGGACCTGTTTCTCCATGGCATCCTTGATGGATACGGGCAGGTTGATGTCGGCCACTTCGTAACGCAGGACTTTCACGCCCCAGGGCTGGGCCGCTTCATCCACTGCCTTGACCACTTCCATATTGATTTCGCCGCGTTCCTCGAAAGTCTTGTCCAGATCGATTTTACCAATCACGGAACGCAGGGTGGTCTGGGCCAGTTGCTGGGCAGCCATGACATAGTCATCCACACCGTAACTGGCGGACTTGGGATCAATTACCTGCAGGTACATGACGCCGTCGATGGAGACTTCGATGTTGTCCTTGGTGATACAGCTCTGGCGTGGCACGTCACGGACGATTTCCTTCTGGGAATGCTTGTAGGCAACCCGGTCGATAAAGGGCATCAGAAAGTGGAGGCCCGCCTCCAGGGATGTCTGGTACTTGCCCAGCCGTTCCACCACATACACCTGCCGCTGCGGCACGATGCGAATCACCATGAAGAGCAGAATGACAACGCCGAGGGCGATGAGAGCGGAAATAATTAAACCTGCCATGGATAGGGTTCCTTGTTATTGCTAGCGAGTTGAGATGAAAACGGGTTGGCGATAGGGGTCATTCAGCCGGTGGCGTCTGCGGCCCTGGCGCCCAGGGCTCTACGGTGAGCCAGAGGCCGTCATGCTGGGTGATGCGCACCATGTCGCCGGGATGCAGGGGCTGGGCGCATTGTGCCTGCCAGCGAGCGCCGCGATAGTTGACGGTGCCGGTACCTTTGGCGAAGGCTTCAGCCACGGTGGCGCGGCCACCGACCAGGCCGGCACTGTCTGCCTCACCTTCACCACGGGGTCGCTCATTGCCCATCAGCTTGTCGTTGAGCACGCGGCGGACAAACACCAGCAATAACAGGCTGGTGGCGGCAAAAATGGTGAGCTCCCAGGTCGTGTCATCCAGCAGCCCGAGAAACTTGAGGCTGCCTACCAGCAAAGCGGCGATCCCGAAGAAGATCACCACCAGCCCGGACACGGCAAATTCGGCAATCACAAAGGCGAGCCCGGCGATAATCCAGTAACTGTACTCCGGCAGATCCATTCCTGTGCCCCTGTAGCGTGTGCATTATTTTGATGGACTAAGATAGCACGTTGGTGACAGGTTCGTCGGTAGGAAATGGCTGAAAATGCGCAGTTGCAAGCCTCAAGCTACAACGAGGGGAAGGGTGCTGGGTTGGGCGATAAGGTGGGCCGCGCTTCGGGGAGCAGTGGCGAGTCACGAGTTTCGAAAGGCAAAACCGGGCCCACTGTTTTCGCTTTTCGAAACTCGTGACTCGAACCAAGGGTTCCAGCACCTGCGGTGACGTCGCGGGGAAGGCTTGTGGGTTTATCCGGCTTTCCCCGTGTTGTTGCGTGCCGCGCGATGCGTGAAGCGGCCTTTAGTGCTGATGCCCGCCAACCCCGTGGGCGTGCTTGTGGGCTTTTTCGTCGTCGGTGGCATCACGGATATCGGTAATTTCCACCACAAAACGCAGGGCCTTGCCGGCGAGTGGATGGTTGGCGTCCACGTCTACGGTTTTCAGGCCCACTTTCAGGATGGTGAGCATGCGCGGGCCTTCATCGGTGGACACGGTGACCACTTTGCCGGGTTCCAGTTTGCCTGCGTGTTTCAGGTATTTGCGGGAAATGCGCTGGAACAGCTCGTTATTGTATTCGCCGTAGGCGTCTTCCGGGCTGATGGTGACATCCACTTCGTCACCAGTGTTCTTGCCTTCCAGAGCCGCTTCCAGCCCCTTGATGATGTTGTTGTAGCCGTGCAGGTAGGCCATGGGCTCGCCGGTTTCCCGGGAGCTTTCAATTTCACTGCCGTCATCGGCGTTGAACAAGCTGTATTGCAAGGTGACCACCTTGCCGTTTTCGATAGTCATGCGCGCCAATCCAGGGGCTGAAAATAGGGGGAGCCGGATGCGAGCCCGGGGTGGCAGCATTGTGCCGCCGCCCTGAGCCGCAGGCAATTAGGCTTGTTGCTTGCGCAACAGTTCGCCGGCCAGTGCCGGGCCGGTCCACAGGCTGGGCAACAGAACCAGTGAAACCGGCACCGCAGTGACCACAATGAACTTCTGCAAGGCGTCAATGCCGCCATCACCGATGCTGATCAAAATGGCGGCGCTGGCGCCCATCATGATGCCCCAGAATACCCGTATGGCGGAGGGGGGCTCTTCTGTGCCGGTCATCACCACGGATACGCTATAGGTCATGGAGTCGCCGGTGGTGGCTACGAAGATGGTGGTCAGCACCAGAAACAGGCCGGACAACAAGGTGCCCCAGGGCAGGGCCTGGGTAGTGGCCAGCAAGGCGGCGGGCAGATTAAAGCCTTCGAATGGTTGGGAAATAATACCGGGCTGGGCAATTTCCAGGGAGATGCCGGTGCCGCCGACAATAGTGAACCAGAAGCAGGTGACGAGAGGGGCCACCAGGGCCACGACGCCGACCAGCTGTCGCAGGGTGCGACCGCGGGAAATGCGTGCCACAAACAGTGCCATCAAGGGGCCATAGCCGATAAACCAGCCCCAGAAGAACACCGTCCACCAGTCCAGCCAGCCAGGGTCACTGCGGAAGGTGGCCATGGGGAAAAACTCACCCAGGTAGGTGCCAAGGCCCTGCACGAAACCGTCGATAATGAACGCAGTCGGGCCGGCGATCAGGATAAAGGCCATCAGTGCAATGGCGAGCAATACGTTAAAGCGGCTGAGTATCTGGATGCCCCGGTTTACGCCGGTAATGGCGCTGATGGTGTAGATGCAAACCAGCCCGAGGATGACCGCTAGCTGGGTGCGGAAAGTGTCGGCGATACCGAATAGATCATTGAGCCCGAAGCTGACTTGCAGGCCAAGAAAGCCGATGGGCCCCACTGTGCCAGCGACGACTGCCAGTACACAGCAGGCATCGACGATTGCCCCGCCGGCGCCGTGGATAATGCGGTCACCGAATACCGGATACAGCAGGGTCCGGGGCTTTAACGGCAAGCCTTTTTCATAGTGCAGCACCATCAAGGTGACACTGGTCAGGCAACCGAGAATGGCCCAGGCCAGAAAGCCCCAGTGCATGAAGCTTTGCGCCAGCGCATTGGTGCCCTGCTCCATGGGCGTGTTGCCTTCCCCAAACAACGGCGGCGCCGAGATGAAATGGGCAATGGGTTCCGCTGCCGCCCAGAACACGCCACCACCGGCGAGCAGGGTACACATGATGATCGACACCCACTTGAAGGTGGACAGCTCCGGTTTGTCCATCCCTCCAAGGCGAACGTTGCCGGTGCGGCTGATGGCCAAGTACAGGGAGACGAAAAAGGTGGCCAGCATAAGCAGCTGCCAATAGGCGCCAAACAACCTGGTGGACCAGGCAAAGCTGGTTTGTACCCAGGCGGCGGTTTGCTCAATATCCCAAAGGGACAGGCCCACAAACAGCAGGATCAGGCCGCCGCTGAGAATAAAGACCGGCACATCCACGGCCTGAAAGGTACGAGACAAGAAAGACATTGCGGTCTCCTGTGAGACGCGACCGGGGCGCAGGCGATGCTGCGGCGAACAAGGAGACCAGAACGGAAAACCCGGTAACTGCGGCCAGGACCTTGGGTCACAGGTGAATGAGCGCGTTGCGTAAACGCATGAAACAATGGCGTTATTCTACACCACCCGAGCGCTGGCCGGCAGCGGGGTTCACTGCTTCGCGTCGGGATGCAGGCCCAGCGCTTTGCGATCTGTACCCTTGCGAATCTCACTCAGCAGGCGGTTGGACTGCCGGTACCAGTTACGGCGGCCGCGGGGGCTCCATTTGAAGCGCTTGTAGGTCCACTGGTACTGGCTCAGGTTGCGGTCAATGCAGCGTTGCAGCCCGCTGTTCATGGCGGTGAGGATTTCGGCGGTGTCGTTGGCCTGCTCGATGGCCGGTGCCTCTTCGAAGTGCAGATGGATATCTTTCACTCCGCCTTCGCCGCGAATGCAGGAAACGATAAACACATGGGGGCGGTAACGCTGGACCAGTTTGTCGATCAGCGCCGGGGTGGGCACGTCATAGCCAAAGAAAGGCACAGAGGGATTACTGCGGTTGCCCGGATTATGGTCGGAGAGAATACCCAGAGTGCCGCCGGCTTTCATGGCCGCCAGCGCCTGTTTGACGCCCTGGCTGTTGGTCGGGATAAGCACGGAGCCAGTGCGTTCGCGGGCCGCCTTGACCATGGCATCCATCAGCGTGGCCGGGTGTGGCTGGTACATGATCAGGGTCTTGTCCCGGCTGCCCTTGTCGCCCACATACAGGTTGCTGATTTCCCAGCTGCCTTGGTGCAGTGACAGCATCAATACGGGCCGTTCGCTGGCGCAGGCATCGAGAAAGGCCTGCTCGCCATGGATATGGGTGACCCGTGACAGGGTTTCCTCCACGGGCCGGTGCCAGACGTGGCTGAATTCGGTGAGCGTGCGGCCCAGTTCGCGCAAGCTCTGGCGGCCGATTTTTTTGGCTTGGGCATAGGTCATGTGCGGGTGCGTGGCCAGCAGGTTGATCAGCACCACCCGGTAGGCGCTGGCATAGCGCAGCGGTACCAGGGTCACCAGGGTAGCAACGGCGGCACCGAATCCGGTGACCAGTGGCAAGGGAAGCCAGGCAAGAAGGCGAACCACCATCCAGAGACGGCGGCCGGGGTATTGTTTATTCATGTGTCAGTTCAATGGTCAGGGTTTCGCCATGCTGCGGAACCCGAAAATGTGCGTGTTCAATGTGTTGTTCTGTCAGGGCCCGAGCCAGCGCTTTGGGCGGCGCATCCATGGGTTCGTCAGTGAGCACGAAGGTGCCCCAGTGCATGGCCAGGGACTGGCGCGCCTGAATATCCTGATGGATTTTAACCGCTTCTGCCGGGTTGATGTGCACCGGTGACATGAACCAGCGCGGCTCGTAGGCCCCAATGGGCAATAATGCCAGATCTACCGGCCCGAATACTTGTCCAATTTCGTTAAACAGCGGTGCATACCCGGTATCACCGGCAAAATAGAGGCTGAAGTCCGGAAAGTTCAGGCGCCAGCTGCACCACAGGGTCTGGTTGTGATCGTTGGCACCGCGCCCGCTGAAATGTTGGGCGGGCAAACAGAAAGCTTCCACCTGGCCGTGGTAGTCGCTCTGCCACCAGCCCAGCTCGATGATCCGCTCTACACCCAGCTTGCGCAGCCAGGTGGCGATACCCTGGGGCACAAACCAGAGAATGTCGCGCCCGAAGCGGGCCTGTAATTGCTTTACCGAGGCCCTGTCCAGGTGGTCGTAGTGGTTATGGGATATCAGCACCGCATTGATGTCGGGCAGTTGCTCGATGGTCAGTGCTGGCGGCACCGCCCGTTTCGGGCCGGCGAAGGTGAACGGGGAGCAACGGTCGGAAAACACCGGATCAGTGAGCAGGTTCCAGCCACGGTGCTGGAACAGGTAGGTGGCATGGCCGATCCAGGTAATCTGCGGGTGATTGCCTGGATCGGCCAGCTGTTCCGGGTCCGGAGTGTGTAGCGGAAAGGACTGATGGTCGGGAAAACGTCCGCGCGATTGCCACTGCCAGCGCAGGAAGGAGCCGAGCCCGTGGTGCGCAGTGGCATACCGGTTACGGAAAGCGTGCTTGCGGCGCTGGCTGGCGGGTTCTTCGGCGGCCAGCGCGGCCAGTCGCTCACGGTCGATCATGCCGGTTTCTGTAGTCCCGCCACAGCACCTTCAATGGCGTCCAGATCCGGGATTACCGCCAGATCGCCACCGACCTGAATATACATGGCCTCCGCCGGGCCGGTGTCCACCGGCTCTTCCACCGGGTCGTCCTTGGCCACTTTCATCAGGCGGGGAATCCCCTGCACGATTACCGCATAAAAAGGCGCCTTGCTGGCTACCGTGTTGAGCACGGCAATCCGGGCATCCTGGCCGATGGTGACCTGGCCGGATTCGTTGAGTTTTTCGAATGACAGCAGCGGGATCTGCTGGTCACGCCAGCTCAGCCAGCCCAGCAGCCACTCCGGACCATGGCCCGGGCGATCTGGCTGGCGCAACGGAATCACCTCGGCCACCACAATATTGGGCACCATCCAGGGGCGTCCCTGCATGGGGATCAGCAGGCTGGAAATATCGGAGGGCAACTGCGCCATAGTGCTGTTCCTTTTCTTGTCATCGCGTATGTCGTCGCGGGCCGGCTGGTGGCCAAGCGCGTGTTGTACTGTTGGTGCTACCGTTCTGTGGTAAGGGTGCTGTTATTGCGGCAGCGGCGCCTTCTTACCCGTTCCACCAGCTGCAGTGCAAGCTGTTCGGGGGAACCGCTGAAGCTGACGCAGCCGGTCTCGCGCACGGAATCCGGCTGGCTGCTGACCGCGCAGGTGTCTGCGCTTTGCGCCCACACCGGGCAACCAGTGGCTGCAAGGCGTGGCGCGGCGATGGCACCGTCGTTGCCCATGCCCGAGAACAGAATGGCGCCGCAGGCGTTGCCAAAGCCGTCCCCCACATGCTGGATAACCTGGTCGATGGAGGGCGCATAGGGGCCTTCCCAGGTCTCGCCAGTGGACTGGATACGGCCGTCATGGCGGAAGCGCACGGCATATTCCACCGGCACAATGGCCAGTTCGCCGTGTCGCAAGGCTTCACCATCGACACCGATTTTGCACTGGATCGGGTTATCCCGGCCCAGCACCCCGCACAGGGTATCCAGAAAACTGCCGTCAATGTGCTGGGCCAGCACAAACGCCACGGGTAAATTGGCGGGCAGGCAGTCGAGAAACAGTTTTACCGCGGCCGGCCCGCCCAGGCTGGCGCCCAATACCCATACCTGGCGGGGGCGATCGCCGGGGCGGATGGCCTGGAACTCCCGTGGCTGGGGAATGCGGATCCGGGGTGGTGGTGCGGGGATCACGTCCAGCCGCTCTTCCGCCGCCGGCTTGCCGATAAAACTCACCAGCTTGGTGACCAGGCGCCGCTCCCATTTGGGGTAGCGCACATCGGTGCGCGCCGGGGCCTGGCCGTCACAAAACAGAATCGGTACCTCGGCGCGCTCCAGCAGGTCGTCGAGGAAGTGCTGCCAGCGATCTTCGCTGGACAGATCCACCACCCACAGGTCCAGCGCGTCTGCGGCCAGCCAGCGGTCCTCCAGGGCTTCCGGTTCGGTGCTGACCAGTACCTGATAGCCCTGGCCCTTCACCGCACTGGACAGCAGGTGCCCCTGCAATGTGCTGTCGGCGATGACGCCGACGCGGCCGGGCGCGGTCATCCGTTATCCGTTTCCTGCAGTTCGCCCAGCAGTTCGCGAATGGTGGACAGCAATTCGTTCTCCTGGAACGGTTTGCCCATGTAACAGTTCACGCCAATATCGAAGGCCCGCTCGCGGTGTTTCTCACCGGTTCGGGAGGTGATCATGATGATCGGCACATCCTGCAGGCGACTGTCGTGGCGTACGTGGGTGGCCACTTCAAAACCGTCCATGCGGGGCATTTCGATATCCAGCAGCATCACATCCGGGCGAATATCTTCCAGCTTGGCGATGGCGTCGATGCCATCTTTGGCGGTGACCACTTCGTAGCCGTTACGCTCCAGCAGGCGGGTGGTGACCTTGCGCACGGTAACCGAGTCATCGCTGACCATGACCAGCGGCGTGTCACGCTGCGGCTGGAGCTCTTCTTCCGGTTCCTGGGGCAGTGTCGGTACGGTCTCGCCGGCTGCCAGGGCGGTGGTCTGCACGTGAGCGGCACGGATCAGGGAATGGATATCCAGAATGATCACCACCGAGCCATCCCCGAGGATGGTGGCGCCGCTGATGCCAGCCACGGTGGCCAGCTGCGGGCCCACCGCTTTCACCACCACTTCCCGGGAACCCACCAGGTCGTCCACGACGATGGCGACGGTGTGTTCGGTGCTGCGAATCAGCAGTACCGGCATGGGGGTGGTCTGGTTCTCCAGGTGCGGGACCCGGTTGCCGTGGACAAAGTGGCCCAGGTACTGCAGTTCGTAATCCTGGCCCACATAGGTGTAAACCGGGTTCTCTTCTTCGAAATAGTGCTGCAGTTCGAACGGGCTGATCCGCACGATACCTTCGATCTGGTTCAACGGAATCGCGTAGGAGTCTTCCGCCGCTTTCACCATCAGGGCACGGTTCATGGCCAGGGTAAATGGCAGGCGGATGATAAAGCGGGTGCCCTGCCCTTTACGGGAGTCGATGGTGACCGAGCCGCCCATCTGCTTGATTTCACTGGCGACCACGTCCATGCCCACGCCGCGCCCGGAAATCTGGGTCACGGCGGCGGCGGTGGAGAAGCCGGCGTGGAAGATGAACTGCTGAATTTCCTGCTCGGAAAGTTGCGCGTCGGCGGCGATCAGGCCCCGCTCGATGGCTTTTTTACGTACCGCATCGGTATCGATGCCCTTGCCGTCATCGGACAGGGTAATCACTACCTCGCCCCCTTCGCGGCCCAGCTCCAGGTTGATGCGCCCGGTGCCGTCCTTGCCGGCAGACTGGCGGCCTTCGCTGGTTTCGATACCGTGGTCCACGGCATTACGCAGCATATGTTCCAGCGGGGCGACCACACGTTCCATCAGGGAACGGTCCAGTTCGCCTTCCGGGTTGAGCACATCGAAGTCCACGCGCTTGTCCACTTCGCCGGAAATCTGCCGGACGATACGGCGCAGACGCGGCACCAGGCGGCTGAAGGGCACCATGCGGGTGCGCATCAGTTTTTCCTGCAGCTCGGTGTTGATCCGTGCCTGCTGCAGCAGCAGGGTTTCGGTGTCCTTGTTGCGGTCCAGCAGGGTGTTCTTCAAATCCAGCAAGTCAGAGGCGGACTCGGACAGCTGCTTGGTGATCTGGTGCAGCTCGGAGTACTGGTCCATTTCCAGCGGATCGAAGTCCTCGTCGTATTCGCCGAGATCCACGCCCTTCTGGTAGTTGGACATGATCTGCGCTTCGGTTTCCGAATCCAGGCGGCGTAGCTGTTCGTAAAGGCGCTGTACCGTGTTGCCCATCTCTTCCACGTTGAAGGCGAACTCGGTGATGCCCTGCTCCACCCGGCCACGGTTGATGGAGGTCTCCCCCGCCAGGTTGACCAGGGCCTCCAGCACATCTGCGCCAACCCGTACCATTTCCTGCGGTTGCGCCTGATTCTGGCGCTGGCGCCGGTCGTCTTTCTGCGGCTGCTGTGGCGCGGGCTGTTTGTCGGTGGCTGCCGGCAAGGTGTTGGCCGGTGCCGCGGCATCCGGGGTCTCGGGGGCCGGTGCGCTGGTTTGTGCGGCCGCCGCGACGGACTCCATGCCCCGATTGATCTGGTCGTGCCAATCCAGCATGGGCTGGAAGTCGCTCTGGGCGGGCGTCTGGCGACGGCTTTCCAGTTCCAGCAAATAGGTTTCGAAATCGTGGCTGATGTCGCCCAGCTGTTTGAGGCCGGCCAGTCGTGCGCCCCCTTTCAGGGTGTGCAGCGCCCGTTTCAGATCGTCGATAAAGTCGGTGCTTTCCGGGTGATCTTTCCAGGAGGTCAGGCAGGCATCGATGATGTCCGACAGTTCTTCGGATTCTTCCAGGAAAATTTCCAGGATTTCCGGGTCGCTGTCTGCCTGCCAGGCGTCATCGGCGGCGGTGCTGGCCGGCGTGGGTGCCTCGCTGGCTGCTGTTGCTGGCGGCGGGCTGGCCGCCATGGCGGGCAGGGTAAAGCCCGCCGGGTCGGCTGCGTAGCCATGGATGGCGGTGATCAGCACCTCGCCACTGGGCAACGGCCGGTTGGCTTTCAGGGCTTCCACCATTTCCGCCAGCTGGTCGTGGCAGCGGTGGAGCAGGTCAAACAAGGCGGGTTCGATGGCCAGCTGACTTTGCGCCAGGCCCTCATAAAGGGTTTCCAGCTCGTGGCCCAGGTCGCCCAGCTCCGGCACTTCCGCCATGCGTGCGCCACCCTTGAGGGTGTGCAGATCCCGTTGCAGGGATTGCAGCTCAATCAGGTTGTCTTGCTGGCTGATCCACAGTTCCAGGCTGTTGCCGGCGGATTCGAGAATTTCGTCCGCTTCTTCCAGGAAGATTTCTACCAGTTCCGGGTCGCGCTCCGGTTGAGGGGGCGCCTCGGTGGGCTCGGGCGCGTCCTCAACCGCAACGGGCGCGGGGGCGTCAGTAGCGTTGGCGGCGGGCATCACCGGGCTATCGGCAGATTCACTCTCCCCGGTATTCGAGAACGGTGGAGTGCTGTCGTCGTCCGGGGCCGAGGGGGTAACTGCCCCCGGGGCCTCGCCACGGATGAAGGCCTGAATGGCCGCCACCAGGGCCGGCGCATCCGCCGGGGCGATATTGGCCTGCAGGTTTTCGATCATCACCGCCAGGCTGTCATGGCACTGATGCAGCAGCTGGAACAGGGCAGCATCAGACTCCAGCTGGCCGGCGTTGTAGCCTTCGTACAGGTTTTCCAGTTCGTGGGCCAGGTCGCCGACCGGGGCAACACCGGCCATGCGGGCACCGCCCTTGAGCGTGTGCAGGTCTCGCTGCAGGCTGCTCACGTTACTGCTGTCGCCGGCTTCCCACTGGTCGAGAATGTGGCTGGCAGATTCGAGAATTTCCTCGGCTTCTTCCAGGAACAGTTCCACCAGCTCCGGGTCCAGGTGCGCTTCGTAGCGGCTGCTGTCCGGGGTCTCTGCGGAGAGCTCGCTAACCGGGGCTGAGTTGTTTTGCAGGGTGTCGCTGCTGTCGCCGTTATGGTCATCGACAGGCAGGCTGCCGTCCGGGCCGCCATCGGGTCCGTCGCCTTCGGCCAGCTCGCGCAGGGCATCCACCAGTCCCAGTTCCGGGCGGACGGTCTGGCCGGCGGCCAGGCAGTCCATCATGTTCATCAGCGCGTCCTGGCCTTCGCCCGCCAGGGCGAACAAGCGCTCGCTGTAGGCCAGGCGGCCGCCTTCCACCGCGCTGTAGCAGCCCGCCAGAGCCGCGGCCAGATCGTGAATCTCGTTGAGGCCGGCGGTGGTGGCGCTGTTGGACAGCAGTTCCAGTTCGTCGCGCAGCCGCACCAGTTCACCGGTGTGCTCGGGGTGCTGTGCCCACTGGCTGAGCAGCTGCTCAGCATCCACGATCAGGTCCATGCCTTCGGACAGGAACACGGACAGGATGTGCGGATCCGGGCCGGGGCTGTCGCTGCCCTGCAGTTGATCGCGTTGCTGATTCAGCGACTGGATCAGGGCGTCGGCGCCGGGCAGATGGGCCGGCGGGGTCGGGTCCAGTTGATCCAGGCTGGTGAGAATCAGATCGTGGCTCTGGGCCAGCAGGTCAACCTGTTGCTGGTTGGCGCGGCGGTTGCTGCTGATCAGGTCCCGGGCCAGCTTTTCGGCTGGCTCGGCCACTTCGGCCACGGCTTCGATTTCTGCCATGCGGGCGCTGCCCTTGAGGGTGTGCAGGGCGCGATGCACGCTGTCATCCACCGGGTGCTCGGACAGGTCGGTGTCATTGCCGGCCAGCCATTGGGCGATCAATGCCAGGTTGCGGCGGGCTTCGCTGGAAAAGATTTCCAGCAGGACGGTGTCCGGGCCTTCGTCGCTATTATCGCCATCCCCGGGCGCATCATCTCCGGGAGCGCCGTCGCTCATGTCCGGAATGTCGGACAGGCTCTCGGCAGCCGCAGCACTGCTGTGGGCCGGGGCCTGGGCGTCGTAGTCCGGTTCCTGCTCTGGCAGGTCCAGAGTGAGGCTTTCGTCGATCTCGGTAAGGTCGTTGTCCACCGGCAGCACGTGGATGTCATCGCTGCTGTCGTCAGTGTCCCAGGGGGTGAGGGTATCTTCACTGGCGGCGGCATCAAAGGCGGCCAGATCCTCGGCGGACAGGGTATGCTCGCTGGATGTGTCGTCGGCGTTTTCAGCGGACGGCAGCTCGGTGAGTTCCAGGGTGCTGTCGGGCTCGCTGTGCGCATCGGCTTCCAGGACGAGGGTGTCCGGGCTGACATCAGCGGTAGTGTCTGTGGCGGTGTCGTCGATGGCGTCGGTGGTGCTGTCGTCGGCTGATCGATCTGGCCACCGGCGGCCAGGGTGTCGGCGGCATCGGCCAGCGGCTGCACGTCAAACGGGTCCGGCTGGCGCAGGGTAAAGGCATTGACCAGGGCGGGTACGCGATTGCGAACTTCCTGGACCAGGGCGATCAACACGGCAGTGGGCACAATGGTGCGGTCGATAACCCGGTTCAGCATGTTTTCTACGGACCAGCCCAGTTCCCCCACGGTGCTGGCACCGACCATGCGGCCGGAGCCTTTCAGGGTGTGGAAGGCGCGGCGGAATTCCACCAGGGACTCTTCGTCACTGGTGTTGGCGGCCCAGCGCGGGAAGTATTCATCCAGGGCGTCCAGTACTTCGCCCACTTCTTCCTGGAAGATCTCGATGA
>LWDU01039640.1_pt2 | contig 14067 bp, 11 predicted proteins | sample 727161 | NCBI WGS metagenome assembly LWDU01 (sample SAMN04566230, study PRJNA314399) | hydrothermal vent metagenome | isolation source: deep sea hydrothermal plume seawater | place: Mexico: Gulf of California, Guaymas Basin | collected 2004-07-11 | reverse complement strand
CCGACGTGGGCAAGATGCTGGCACGGGCCAAAAGCATCGAGGCGGTGGATATCTGCGCCTTGCATTCGCAGCATCATATCATCGCGGTGTCCTGTCTGGAAGCGGGTAAACATGTGATGATCGAAAAACCGCTGGCGATCACACTGCGCGCTGGTCGCAAAATCCTCGATGCGGCAGTTGACAACCGGCGTCTGCTGGCGGTAGCCGAAAACTATCGCCGTTCGCCGCAGGAAAGGGCGCGCGCCTGGGCGGTTGCCGATGGCCGCATCGGTCGGCCGCGGACCTTCTATTGGCAGGACGCGGGCGAGGGGTTGGGCAAATGGGGCTGGCGCAATTTCAAGCGCGACGCGGGTGCGGGGTGGATCCTCGACGGCGGCGTGCATTTTGCCGACCTGTTTCGTTTTCACCTGGCGGCGGAGGCCGAACAGGTCACGGCGCGGGTGCGCAGCTTTGAACCCTACCGCTATGACGAACCGGCCGAACGCAAGGGCGCCTGGCATGTGGATGTCGAGGACTGCTCAATGGCGCTGATCGATTTTCCCGACGACGTGCTGGTGCAATGGACCTGGCAGGGTTCGGCGCCGGGGCAGGGTTTCAATAAGAAGGTGATTTACGGCAGTGAGGGCTGCATCGATTGGGAGAGTGGAGCCTGGACGCGGGCGGGTAAGAATACCAAGACCGAAACGCTAGTTAAAGAGTATCTGCGCAGTCTAAAGAAGGACGAGCGCGAAAAACTCTTCCCCGGCGGTTTAGAGAATTCAATCTCGGTGGAGTTGAAAGATTTTGCCGATGCGGTGCGTGGCGGCGGCACGCCCGAAGTCGACGGGTTCGACGGCTATCGCTCGCAGGCTATTTGCATGGCGGTCCTCGAGTCTTCGTGGCATAATCGACCGGTGAGTCTGGTAGAGATTGAACGCGGGGATCTCGAAGGGTATCAGGCGGAGATTGACCGGGCGTTGGGGATAGTGTAGGGAGAATGGAGATGGGAACGCGCGCTTCTCTTTTTTAGTGATGAATAGGGATAATGGTTTTGCGGTGCCCTGTAGATGTACTTGCCATAACTCGACCTAAAAGACAATGTAAGATGATCTCATAATCGAACCCTGATTTAACAGTCATCAGACTCCATTTTGCCCTTGATAGGGGGGATTATCGCGGGTATGCCAGGGTGTTGGAAATTTTCGAAGGATGCACACGCCCTCAAGTAACCAACTGGAAGCAGAACCAGAAATGAGCGATACGAACGCGAACGCGCCAAACACCTTCTTCATCGAAGTTTCCGGATCGGGCCTCCCCGAATGCGATGGACTCTACGTCCCCTCGACAGCCCTGCCCACTGAATCCGAATCTGGAACCTTATCCAGCCTTGGCTACTGGAACGGCAGGATGGCGTGGGACCGATCCGACGGAAAATCGGAGAGAAGCCCTGCACTCTCGTACTCCAACAGTTACTCATCCTGGAGGATCTGTCGTCTCGACGGGCATCTTGCCTACGACGCGACCTTCGACGTGGATATGCCGCCGACGGACCGGGAATGGCACGTCTATAAGAAGGGGGTCGCACCTGCACCCAAGGTCGTGATTCATCATTACGATCCGAGGGAGCTTTGCCCTGCGCCGAACGTAATCTTCGTGCTGGGTGGCCCAGGGGCAGGAAAGGGCACGATGTGCGAACTGGCGGAGTCGCAGTTGGGTTGGACTCACCTGTCCATGGGAGATCTGCTCAGAGCCGAGCAAGCCAAGGGCGGTGAGACGGCGGCTGTCATCGACCAGTTCATCACGGCCGGGCAGTTGGTGCCGAACGAGATCATGGTGAGATTGCTCAAGGACTCGATGGAGTGGATAACCCGGACAACGGGCAAGAACAATTTCCTGCTAGACGGATTCCCGCGCTCGTTGAACAACATGGAAGGCTGGAACGAGGTCTTCGGCCGGGAAGCTGAGTTCCCGAAGATGTTGTACTTCGAGTGCCCCTATCCGGTGCTCGAACAGCGCATTCTGGGTCGGGCGAAGTACTCGGGCAGAAGCGACGACAATGTCGAAAGCATGAAATCGAGGTTCGACACCTTCAAGGCGCAGACGCTTCCTACCGTTGAGTTCTTCAAGAGTGAGGGCAAGTGCATCGAGGTAGATACCAGCCAGGACAGGCGGACGGTCTACGCTCTGGTTGTCGAGCAGCTCGCCGAGTTCACGGACGAGGAAGCGGCGGCCAGGCCGCTTACCGAACGCGCAGAGATTCTTCTTGGCCTGCGGCCCTGGCCGAAGAAAGATAAATAGCTTTGAGGCCGTCACCGCCAACCGTCAAGAGTGCCCAAGTCCTGCAGCACCCCTGCCCAGTCAAAGTCGGCCTTTAGTACCGCGCCTGCCTTCGGCAACCGGTATCGACCCGGGCGCATTTAAGTAAGAGGCGCGGTATGCCTCTCGGCGAATAAGTACCTTGAAACGGTTGACTGGGTGCCGCATCTTTAGTGCCGGAAACGGCCGACCAAGGTGCCGATGCCGAAGAGTAACGAGATCGCTGTGCAGACTCCGAAACCAGTTGCGATCCAAGAGTAACGAGATCGCTGGGAGACTGAGTTGATTGGGAAGGATACGAAAAACACCTGCGCCGCTATACCGACTAATCGCACACCATTTCAGGAGATTCTAAGTGCACCATAGACGCATTCGAGCGGGCAATTCGAAAACCAGCTATCACGCGCCAGGCGTGTATTTCGACTCCAGCAAAGCGGTTGTTGCCGGTGATCAAGTCTTCGTCGTGGGTTGCACAGGCCTGGAACTTGACGGTAGCGGATTTGTCGGGCAAGGCGATCCAGCGGCCCAGGCCGAGGCGGCGATGGCCAGCCTGCGAACCCTGGTTGAAGAGGCCGGGGCGCGCCTGGAAGATGTCTGCCTGATCAATACCTTCACCACCCGCCATGAGTATAGAGCCTTGATTTATCCGGTCATCGGCCGGCATCTGCAGGGGGTGAATCCCGTATCCACGGGGGTCGTCGTAGCAGACCTCGCCGCCCCTTACCTTGATTTCGAGATCGATGCGTGGGTCGTGATTCCACGGGATCGCGAGGAAGGACACGAACGCTTCCGGCTGAGCAATGCGCGGGGCGGCTTCCTCATGCCGAATATCGACTACCCCAATGCGCGCGTGATCAAGGCGAACGACCACCTCTTTCTACAGGGCCAGACGGGCATGAGCCTGGACGGCCGCCGCTTCGACGGTGCGGGCGATCCGGCCCGGCAGGCCGAGGTGGCCATGCAGAACGTCCACACGCTGCTGGCCGATGCGGGTGCTTCTATAAAGGATGTCTGCAAGATCACGACCTATCTGACTGACGCGGCCGACACGCCTCGCATCGATGCTGTTCTCGCCGAGCATCTGTCAGCGGTACGTCCTGTGGTGACCAGCACCATCGTCAAGGACCTGGCGCGCCCCGAGCTGAATTTCGAGATCGACATCCACGCGATTCGGCGCACCGGCGCTGATCACGAACGTCGTCCCCTTGCCGATGACTGCCTGCTGGCCACGTGGCCACAGAGTCGCTCCGTTCGGGCCGGTAAGTTCCTCTTTATTCAGGGCCAGAGTGGTGTCGCCCTCGACGGCGGCGGCTTCAGCGGCAAGGGGGATCCAGGCACGCAGACCGAGCAGGCGATGCAGAATGTCAGGGTGGTCGTCGAAGAAGCGGGTGGCCGCTTGGAGGACATCTGCAAGATCACGACGAACCTCACGGACGTGGCGTATCGATCTGCTGTCTATCCTGTTTTGGGAGAGCATCTGCGGGGCGTGCATCCCGTCTCGACGGGCCTGGTGATGAAGGCTCTGCCTCGTCCCGAGATGGATGTACTCGTCGACATCTTCGCCGTCATCGACTAGACCTCAATCGCGCCGACAGAGGTAAGTACCCCTCAGATTCTCAGCGAAGTCCCCGCAGCGTCATACAAGCACTAATGCAAAGGAGTATTGGGGGCGCAGTACCTCGGAGGCCAATTATCCCCTGCAGGCGCAAGACCCGCAGTATACTCCTATACGCCGATGCCGAACTGCTCTTCAAAATCCGTCCATATATTCGCCGGGATCTCCTGCGTCGCCGCGTCGTAGGCGTCCTGGAGTTGGTGCCGGTCGGCCGGGCCGCTCATGACGATGCCGTCGATCGGCGCGTCGATGTTTGATGTCGACGTCTTGCTCTTGGCACCACTGCCACATCGCGTGCGCGCGCGGCTCTTCGGGGCGGTTGGGCTCGATGCCGGTTAGCCGACCCATGCCGAAAACGCTGGCGAGGATTAGCCCGGTGCCGTGTTTTTTGGCCAGGCGCATCGTCGTGCGACTGACGGACTGGTCGAGCAGGGTGTAGTCGAGGAAGGTCAGCACGATCTCGGCGTGCCCGGCTTCGATGGCGGCCTTGTGAAATTCGTGTTGGCGGACCCCGAGGCCGATATGGCGGATCAGGCCTTCTTCTTTCATCTTCTGCAACTCGTCGAAGGCCCGGCCAGGGCCCAAGGGGTCGACGATATCGGGTGGATCGTGGACCAGTACTGAATCGAGGTAGTCGACGCGCAGGGCTTGTAGGCTTTGTTCGACGCTCCATCGCGTGCTAGCGGCCGAGAAATCCTTTGGGCGTTCTGGATGGGGGCCGACCTTGGCCTGCATATAGTAGCTGGCGCGATCGACGCCGGAAAGCGCGCGGCCCCAGCGCTCCTCATTGGCGCCTGCGTAGGTATCGAAGAAGTCGATGCCCAGTTCGAGAGCGCGTTCAACGGTGGCGATGGTTTCGGCCTCGTCGACGCTGTTGACGAAGGCCGCGCCCATGCCGAGCGCTTTGGGCTGCATGCCCGTGCGGCCCATTTTACGCCGCGGTAATTTGCTCATTGTCTAGCTCCCTTTGATGCCGAATAATTCGATTTCAAATATAAGTGTTGAACAAGGGGGGATACCGTCCGTTGTGCCTTTCTTACCATAAGCTAAGTGCGGCGGGATTACCAATCGAGCCTTGCCGCCGCCCTTGATCATCTGCAATCCTTCGGCCCAGCCGGGAATGGCCATTTCGAGCGAAAGCGTGCTCGTGTAGCCGCGTTCGTACGAGCTGTCGAAAACGGTCCCGTCGACTAACATGCCTTTGTAGTGTACGGTGACGCGGTCGGTGGCACCCGGGTAGGGGCCGTAGCCCTCTGTCAATTCTTGGTAGATCAGGCCGGACTCGGTGCGCACAGCGCCCTCTTTGGCGGCTTCGCGGTCGAAGAAGGCTTGCTCGACGGATTCGGCGCAGGGGTCGGCGCAGGCGGCGAGTGCGCCGATCGCGCAAAGGGCAAAGAGGTGCAGTTTCTTCACAAGGTGCCCTTCGGTGGATTTAAAGCCGTAGTATCGTCGTGTAGCGGCGTTTGTGCGGCGGGCAGATCGTTCGCCTCCGCATTGGTGCGGATGACGACGGTGCCGGCGAGCAGGTCGTGCAGGGCCCGGCGTTTTTTGTTGAGCAACATACTGATAATCTCTAGTATAAACCAAGTCCCGGCCACTAGGGCCGCGGTGCCCGTAAGTTGGTTGGAGTCGAATTCTTCCCCTTTGAGTACGGAGGCGGCGTAAAGCAACCCGACGAGTAACCCCGAATCGCGGAGCAAGGCCTGGTTGAGAGAAATCTGTGTGGTGGTGAGATGGTCGACAATTTTTATTTTGCAGACCCATTTGCCGACGGTCTGGCCATAGCGCGCGTGTAATAAGATGCTATACGCGGTAGAGAGAGTGATTTCGAACAGGGCGATCAGGTAAAGCGGTAGCCAGGGGCTGGCGAGGGCAAGCAGCAGCTTGCTGGGGAATAACACGGCTTGGTCGATTAACCCGGCCCAGAAGCGCGGTATTGTGGTGCGATAGCGCATAGCCTCAGGATAGCGTCGGTTGCGGTAGTAGCGGCCGATAAAATAGGCCAAAATCAGATAGAAGATCGCGCTGCCGAGGTCGAGGTTGTTGCCGATACTTATTTTGTCATTCATACTATCATATTAGCGCGCGGCGCGGTCTTGTTCAAGGTTGGCAGAGGCTCTATGCTAAGGATACCTAAAAAAGAGAAGGGCGGCATGATGGAATGTATATACGGACAGGTTTGCATGCGGCGAACGTCGCGTGTCGGCGTCTTGTTTAGATTGGCGGCATTTTTTTGCTGTGCCCTGCTATTGGCTTGCGGTGGAGAAAAGAATGGTGGGCAGCTAAAACAAGTGCCGCGTAACCGCACGCTGATTACCGATTGCTCCGAGAACAATACCTGCGGGGGCCAGATCCAAGATTACAATACTTTCAATCCCTTCGTGCCGGGCGGTATTTCGCGTATTGGTTATCAGTTCCTCTACGAGCCGCTCTACTTTTTCAACGGCTATCGCGCTGACGCCGGGCTGATGCCTTGGATCGCGGTAGGACACCGTTTTAACGAAGACTACAGCGAGGTCACGATCGATATTCGCCCCGGTGTCAAGTGGAGCGACGGTATGCCGTGGACGGCGCACGATTTGGTGTTTACGGTCAATATGCTCAAGGAGCATGCACCCGATCTCGTGTTCTCAACAGATATGGAGACTTGGATCGAGACAGCGGTCGCACTCGATAGCTTGACGGCGAAGATCGTGCTTAAATCGCCCAATCCGCGTTTTATCTCCAGCTATTTCGCCCACGTGCACGGCAATGGCGTGCCGATCGTGCCCGAGCATATTTGGCAGGGAGAGGACCCGACGACTTTTGCTAATTACGACTTGGCTAAGGGATGGCCGGTGGTTACGGGCCCCTATGCGATCGCCTTGTCCGAGCCGGGCCAGCGGGTTTGGGATCTGCGGACGGATTGGTGGGCGGCTGAGAGCGGTTTTCACGCATTGCCCCAAGTCGAGCGGTTAATTTTTCTGCCCTATATGGAGGAGCATCAGCGTGTGCAGAATTTGCTCGCCAACAATCTCGATACCTGTTTGGAGCTTAGGCCGTCGAATATCATCACCTTGCTGGAACAGCACGACAAGATGAGTACCTGGACGGGGCGCGAGCCGCCCTATAGTTATATGACGCCGTGGCCGATCGCGTTGGGTTTTAACAATACGGAAGACCCCTTCGCCGACCGGGATATACGGTGGGCGATCAATTTTGCTATCGATCGCGAGGAGTTGGTGGAAATCGGCTGGCAGGGCTCTGGTAATTATGCGCTACTACCACTGCCGGAAGTGCCGCAGATGCAACCCTATTTCGCGGCGGCAGAGGATTTGATCGCGAAATACGAAATTGGCTTGCACGACACCGCGCGCACCGCGGCGATTATGCGCGGCAAGGGCTGGGCGAGAGGGGCGGGCGATGGTTATTGGCAAAAGGAGGGCGAGGCCTTTTCTATTACCATCGATATTCTCGCGCATTTCCAGGATCTGACGCCGATTCTGGTGGCCCAACTCAAGGAGGCGGGTTTCGACGCCTCTTTTCGCAGAACCTCCGACTTTATCTCGCGTATGAACCAGGGTACGGCGCACTCATTCCTGATGGGCAATCTGAACTCAATGAGTGATCCCTACCAGGGTTTGAGCCATTTTCACAGCCGTTATATGCGGCCGACGGGCGAGATGGCCGAATACGCTTGGCGCTGGGCCAACCCGGAATTCGACGCGTTGATCGACCAAATGGCCCGCACGCCTAACGACGCACCCGAGATGATGCGGATTTACCGCGAGGCGATGGCGATTTGGCTCGAGGAATTTCCGGCGATCCCGATCGTGCAGTGGCCGCACCGGATTCCCGTCAACGAGACCTATTGGACGGGGTGGCCTTCGGCGGAGGATCCGTATATCAATTCTTCGTATTGGGCACGGTCTTGGTTGCTGGTGTTGTTGAATTTTCAGCCAGTTGGATGATGGGCTGTTAGTTAAGTGCGTAGGGTTGTTGGAGGGGATGCTCTTATAACCGAGAAGATTCGTTGAGAGAACGCCGAATGATATTCTTTCGATAAATCCCTGCGCCAGTGTTTTTAGGCGCTCTTGGCCAATATGGATTGGCTGGGATATAGCGGGCGTCATTTTTTCGAGAGATTTTTACGAGCTCGGCTTATTTTTTCGATCTCCTAGGATTCCTTCGTGATAAGGCTCCTTCTAGCAGACGACCCGAAGCCGGCGCGGGTTTTCAGCCCGCGAAACACCAAAATGATTATGGAAGAAGTAGAAGATCTGGCCCTCAAGGCCCGAACTGCTGCCAGCGCTTTGCGCCGGTGGTCGGCCGGATCAGGGGGGCGAAATTCTGACCCTGTTTTGCCGGTTGCGCAATATTTGTGATGGGGGGTGTAGAAAGCGCGCACCCCTTCATTTTTCTATATGGGGTTCGAACGTTTCGCAAAGCCAGGTGCCGAAGGTCTCTAAGAAGAGTTATAGCTCTTGCAGATCGGCAATCGGATTCACGGCGTATTCCAATGCTTGGCGCATCGGTTTTTCTTTTGTCGGATAATACTGCACGAAACATTTGTAGGGTGGGGCACAGGTCGCGGGTATAGACGCTGTGCAGCGCATCGGCGAGATAGTTAATAGGCGGCTTGTTTGACGAATTCGACGGCTTCCGTGGCAAGGCTGGCTGATTTTGCTTAGGTCGGCATCGCGAACTAGCAAATCGTCCGAATCTGCCCGCAATAAACGCCCATGGCTGCGTATCGGTATCATTGCTTTTCCTCGTCTTCTTACGTGTATGACTTGGGACACCGGTGGTAGCGCAGTAGTTTAAAAAAAGGCCGTCGCGCGTAATTGTTTGGCGCAACGGCCTTTGTAATTGGGCGAATTAACCCCAGGCGATGATCAGCGTATTAATCGACGAACTCGGTGCGGTCGGAGTTGAGCATGTCCTGCACCGCCGGGCTATTGTCGAGCCCCAGCCGGACCTTGCGGGTGAGTTCCTCTTCGGCCTGGCGGACCTGCGGCAAGGTCTCCATGATATGGTCGAACTGGTCGTGCGGGATAACGACCACACCGTCGCGATCGGCGACGACGATCTCGCCAGCATCGACACAGATCCCGCCCATAACCACCGGCATCCCGGCGGTGCCGGGGCCGTTGCAGGTGACCGAGTTGGGGGTGATACCCATGCAGAAGGCAGGTAGGCCAACGGGCAGGATGCCGTCGATGTCGCGCATCAGGCCGTCGGTGACAAAGCCGGTGAGGCCTCTGTTGCGGCCCATGGCGATCATGATATCGCCGGCGACCGCGGTTTTGGTGAAGGTGTCGGTGGCGATAAAGATCGCGTCGCCGGGCTGCGCGATTTCGAGCGCGGCGAAAACGGCGAGGTTGTCACCGGGGCCGGGGTGGCTGGTGACGATGGGCGCGACGATGCGGCAGTTGGTGTCGTCGAGCGGTTTGATGCGGTAGTCGAGCGCGCCGCGGCCGTTCATGCAGTCGACGATAAAACCGGTTGGGGTGCTGCGCAGTTCGCGCAATAGGGCTTCCGGTGGCCGGGGAAAATTGCGGCGGACGGTTAATAACGGCGGGTTTTTGATCATTGTTTTCTCCAGTGGACAGTGGGCTCAAGGAATGTCGATCCTGGTCGATCACATTAAAAATTAGAATAGTTGCGCGTATTTTATGAATGGGAATGTAGCTTGTCAAGTTGACCTTTGTACTACAATGCCGACAAGAAGGAATAATTTGGCGTCTTTACAACTCCTGGTTTCGAAAATGTTGCGATAGAAATCGGTAGATCGCCTCAGCGATGAGGCGTCTACCCGTCGGGGTCGGGATATAGATAAAACCCTCAGCGCGTGGTGGGCAATTAGTCCGCCAGCAGTGGCCGGTGGGTCTTTGTCGTAGCGCGCTGCCACTGTCTACGCGGGGAGGTGCGGGGAGCGCGACGTGGACGACGCATTCGGCGGCGAATAACGCTAGTAAGGAAGAGGTCAAAGACAGGATTATCCTGTACACCCATTCTTTTTTCATCGGCACGACTATGTTTTCATGATGTCGGTCGCTTCACCGAGTGATTTGGTGCAGGAGTCGCAGGAGGAGTTTCCCTTCTAATAAAGGGCGTGTAGTCTATGGGTGTGGCCACGCGTTGTCAAGTAGGGCGACTTGATCTCCACGCCCGAAGTTACGGAGCGTCAAGGCGATAAATCGAGATTTTTGGTCCTGGTCGACTAATGCCGTCGAAACCCGCCACGGGCAGGTAGAAGGCGTCGATTGGGTCGTAGATCGGGTTTGCAGTACCTGTAAATGGATCAAAGGTTTTGACCTTATAGTGCTGTAATGTGGTCGTAAGTGAGGGATCGGGGTTGGAATATATCAGCTGCGGGTGCTCCTGGATGACAACCCATTCCACTTGTTCAATTCGCAGTCGGTCGATGTCGTATTGAGACCAGGCCCAGCTATAGCCCGAAAGGTCACCGCGGACTAATTCTACCAGATCGTAGCCGGGTCGCCTCGCACGGGCAGCCAACGCGTCGAGGTGTAGCCAGCGCCGGAACGAATAACCCGCGCGGGACAATTCGGTCATGCGTTGTTTGGTGGCGGCCGGGGCCAAACGCAATTGAGGGTGGCCGTAGAGCGAGGGACTACAGCAGCGGGCGATCTTGGTATCGGGGGGTACGTGTTGCTCTATCCAGCGGGCGGCTAAAACGCGGGTATCGGTCTGCGCCAACAGTTCGCTGTGGTTATACGATGCCCACGCTGTCGGGGCGGCGATGACCAGGGCGGCTAACACGGTGTGAACGGGCGTACGGGCGATGGCGCTGATCAGCGATCCCGCCGCTATACATAGCAGGGGAAGCAGCGGGATCGCGTAGCGATAAAACACACTCTTGCCGCTGCCGGCTACAATATAATAACCCAACAACCCGGCTAATAGAGCCCATTCGGCCGGTCGCCGCCGTGCACCCCAGCGCAGTGCTCCGATCAGCCCGAGGCCGAATAGCGGCCAACCCAGACCGTGCGGTAGGGTGTATTGCAGGTGATATAGCCAGCCGCGGCCTAGGTCTATGCCATGACCCAGGTAGAAGTGGGTGCGTTCATAGGTGAGGTCGCGCCAAAAGGCGGCGAAATCGAGGGCGATATAAGGCGAGGTAAATAAAAAGGCCACCGTCATAAAAACGACTGCGATGAACAGGCGGTGGAGTGTGTGCCGAACTGGACCGGGGCCTTGCAGTGCAGAGATTACCACTACCACGGCGAAAATGGCCAAATTGTATTTGGTTGACGCGGCCAAACCGAGGAAGACGGCGCCCAGATAGAGATCGCGGTTGATGCCGGTTTGGCCATAGCGCAGAGCCAGGGCGCACGAGGCGAGAAAATAACAGGTGCCGGGTATGTCGGTAGTGGCAAAATGCGAGTCGCGCACGTGCAAAAAGGAAATCGCGAGAAATAGCGCGCTGGTTAGCCCAGTACTACGATCGCCGAGTATATAGCCAATCCGGTATACCAGCCAGATCGAAATTGTGCCTAAAATTGCGCTGAAGGATCGCCCGAGCAAATAGAGAGGCGAAGGATCTAAAAAAAACGCCAGCTCAAAATCCTGGACCCCGGAAAACGCGCCCAGCGCATAACCACCGACGAAATAGGCGCCATAAATTATGGCGAGTAGATAGAAATGGAGCGTCGGGTAATTAAAGAAATGTGGATTGAGGTCGCCTGCGCCGATCGACAGCGCGTGGTGGGCCAAGGTGGTTTCGTCGGGGCGACAGTGATCGTGGGGCAGGCCGAAGGCGAGGCCCCAGAAACGCAAACCGGCGGCGATGATCAGAATGCCCGCAAGCGCCCACTGGCCACGGGTGCGGGCGAGTTGGGTTGCCAGTGTTGCCGACATTATAGTCCGGCCGGGCCATCTTCTCGGATCGGCCGCGTCAAATCCGATAGTTTTACGCGCTGCCGTCCCTCCGCGTCGAAATTCTCGGGAGCTAGCCAAGTTTCGAAGGCCTCGTTGAGCGCGGGCCATTCGCCGTCGATCGCAGCGAACCAGGCGGTGTCGCGATTGCGTGTGTTGTAGACTACGGCCTGGCGGAAGATGCCCTCGTAGGACAGCCCGAGGCGCTGGGCCGCCGCCTTGGATGCGGTGTTGAAGTTGTCACATTTCCACTCATAGCGGCGATAGCCCAGCTCGAAGGCCTGCCGCATCAACAGAAACATCGCTTCGGTGGCGGCCGGAGTTTGCTGTAGCAGCGGCGAGTAGTGAATGTGCCCGACTTCGATGCTGCCGTTGTTGGCAACGATGTTGAGATAGCTGGCGACACCGACGGCCTTACCCGTTTTTTCGTCGACAATGGCGAAGAAAATTGGGGTGTCGCCGAGGCAGGTGGCCGTTATCCAAGCGCGGTAATCGTCTATGTTGGGAAAAGGCCCGTAGGCCAGGTAAGTCCAACTGCGGCCTTCTTTGTCTCGCGATATCGCGTCGTATAGCGCTTCGAGGTGGGCGTCGATGGCGAGGGGCTCGACCCGGCAGAAGCGGCCTTGCAGTGTTTCTTTGCGCGGGACCGGCGGTGGCCACCACCCTATAAGCGGCAAACCGATGGGCTGGTCGAACTCGTTGGTGCGGTGGGTCATTTTATACCAGTTCCGATGCGCTGCAGGCATAGTTGGCGGGTTGTGGGTCAGTCTATGTAGCGATCCAGGTCGCGCAGCGCGACCACGGTGAAATCATTATCGCGCAGATGGGTGACATAGCGCTCAAAGAGATCGGGCTCGGTGTCGACCCAGGGGTGGTCGAGGTCGGGCACGCCGTGGAAAGTGAGCACGGCGATATGGCCATTACGGGCCTGGTCCAAGGCCCAGAGGAAGTCGTCGAATGTCCAATCGGGTCCGGACGCTCCCGTGGTTGGGATAAGTAGGGGGTCGTGGATCGCGGGGTCGTAGGCCGGACCGCGGCCGCCCTCATTTTTATAGGGGTATTCGGGTGCGGTGCCGCGGCGGGCAAAACGAAACCCGCGCTGCCTGAGCACGGCCACGGCTGCGGGGCCGTTGCTATAGCCTGGGTAGCAAAAGGTTGTGGGCTCGGTGATGCCATATTCTTGGCAACGCTTGTCTATATGGTCGATATCAGCGCGCAATTCCGTCGGGCTTTGTTGGGTGACGTTTTTGTGATGCTGGGTGTGGTTGCCGATTTCGAAGCCGTCGCGGTCGAGTGCGGCAACTTCTTCCCAGGTCATATAGCGGTCTTTGTCGACGAGGAAGCGCAGGCCTTCGGTGATATAGAAGGTCGCGTTGAAGCCGCATTCTTTGAGCAGGGGGGCGGCAAAGGTGTATTGGGATTTGGGACCGTCGTCGAAGGTTAGGGCTATTAGGCGATCGGGAATGGATGTGGTCATTGTAGCGTTTCGGAGTAGGGTTGCGGGTATAATGCGGCAAGAGGTGCTACTGTGTCAATGCCTGTAGGGGCGAGGGTGCTGTTTAGGCTTGTATTTGGCTCTTGGGCGCGTGCTCGTATTCGGCGGCGGTCTCCTTCGTGCAATATGGTGTTGGACACGTTTTTTAGCGCGCGTTCGGCTTCCTACTTGGAGGCTGGGAATCGGCGTAGAAGCACAGTTTTTCCGGTCGGTTGGGATGTTGTCGCGAGTAAACTAGGGTGGGACGGGTGGCTATGCTTAGCGCGTCAGGAATGACAGAGCAGGATATGGACCAGCGCCGGGGCTTGGGTGATCCTGGGAAAAGACCATCTCGACGAAGGTCGAGACCCGGAGCCGGCTTGCGCTGTTCGAGCCAGCTTCCGGTGCCGCTTGTCGAGTTCGGTATGGGCGGCGATAAAGATGNGATGCGTACCTTGAAACCGAGGTCGCGTTTCGTGGCCTTGCGCAAAATAGTACGCTTAGTGGTCATGCTGACCGCTTCGAGAGCCTCAGAAGATGGAGTGATTTTTTGTCGGGGATGTGGTTCAGCTTACAGCGCGTTTATAATCGCTTGTGGCGAGAAACGCGCCAGAGTCAAGCGCTCGTTGGCCCGTTCTTCGCCGCATTCGTAGAGACAGGCGGCGCGACCATCGGGTAGGGCTGCGAGGCAGGAGTAGGCCGCTGGGCCGCTATGCAAGGTGTGCGCGTGCGGCCAGGTCACCCCCTCGTCATGGCTCAGGCGCACCGTCAGGTTTTTGCGCGCTTCGGTGCTGGCGGGGTT
>LWDU01039017.1_pt1 | contig 14074 bp, 12 predicted proteins | sample 727161 | NCBI WGS metagenome assembly LWDU01 (sample SAMN04566230, study PRJNA314399) | hydrothermal vent metagenome | isolation source: deep sea hydrothermal plume seawater | place: Mexico: Gulf of California, Guaymas Basin | collected 2004-07-11 | reverse complement strand
AGCGAGATCGCTAGTCCCCCGTAAAGCTTTGCGGCTTGGTTACTCATGATTGACTCCTTTCTTGATGGTAGTGAGTGGGGAAATTCCCCACACTTGAATGAGTATAAGTGGGTAAAATTCCCATTTCAACAAAAAGTTGAAGTTTTTCCCTTTGCACGTTGAGAGACTTCTCTAATCGGCCCCCCGCCGAAGACCTTTAGCCCCCCCGCCGCCTCTCAACCCGGATCGACCCGGAGTCGGAAGCCAGCTCTCCAAAGGGAAGCCCCGCGGGTGTTATCGCGCGGGAGTCTTTTCTGTCCCCGCGGGTAAAATTTCAAACCGCTGTAAACTCGCGAAGGCGGCTTCGACCTGGCCGAGGAGAACCTCTCGCTGACGGGGCGTCTTCGCGTCGACGAGAGAGTGGAGCCGGATCATTTTTCGCCCATGAAGCGCCACGGCGACCAGGCTGCAAGCTTTGCGCCCGCTGCCCTGGCGCAGTCGGCCGCAATAGAGCGCGGAGCCACTGTATGTTTCCAAGGAAATTTTCGTCCGGACCGTCGCGGGATCGTATCGAATCAAGTATTTGGCTTCGGTCGCCTCATCGATGAGCGAACCCTCGACCCCGCGATTGGACCGCCGAGCCAGTCGCGCCTTGACCCAGGCGCTGCCCCCCCGGTGGTAGACCGCGAGATCCAGGCCCTTGAATTCGGCGTCGCTTGAGGGAAGCACCGAGAACCAGCCCTCGCCGGGAAACGTCATCGCGAAGGTCTCGGAGACCGCCATCACCCGGAGGCCTTCATTCGTGTCGTCGGGCAGAGAAGCGAAGGGGGCCGCCGGGAAGTGGGGCGCCGGTCGGGTCGGAGCCTCGGCGCGCAGCGGGTCGCCCAGCGCAACCAGAAGAATGACGACGAGGCCGAGCGAACCCGATCGCCAAAACCTTTTCGACTCGGGCGCTCGAATCCGCGAAGGCTCTGGCCTCGGTCGTCGCGACTCCCTCGCTCGGGTTCCAGGGGCCACGCTTACGCCCCCGGGCCCAGGAACGTCGAAAAATCGCCCCACATGGCTCGCCAGAGCGCTCCAAGGTTCGCTCTCGAGGGCCGCGGAGGGTGGGTGCGCTCCACCGGACCGATCGGTCTTTGGGCGGGGTCGAAGATTCCCCGGATGCCCCACATGCCGCGTTGGGGACTTTCGGCGAAGCCATAACGGAGATCGTCGACTTCCACCGCAAAGCCTTGGGGGTCGGGCAGGACACGTGCCGAAAGCTCACCCATGGCGAACCAGGCGAAGATCTGACCGCGCGGCGTGGCGAGCAAGCGAGCGACCAGAGGGTGGGGGCGAGTCGCTGGGAATTGTTCCCAGCGCGTGACTCCACCGCCTAGAGGAGTATGAAAGCCGACCCAGATCTGATTTCCCGAGCGGGCCACGAAGCGACGCAAGAAGGGCTGAACGAAGGTCGGATAGCTGTTGACCTCGGCTTCGCTATGGCCCGCTTGCGCCAACGCAAACTCAATCTGCGTCTCGGCCCTTTCGTTGAGCCACCATCCGTAGCCCAAGTAGGACCAGGAGAGAGCGAGTGCCACCAAAGCAGCGGCTTGGGGTTTACGCCCCTGCCGGTGCAGGAAACAGCCCACTACGAGTCCGACGATCAGAATCCCCGAATAGGTGAAGTCCACGATCCCCACGGCATCCAGGGCGAAACGTTCCCTCGAGAAGGGCGCGAAGAGTTGGGTCCCGTAGCTGGTGAAGACATCGATCAGGGGATGGGTGAACAGGGCCAGCGCCATTAGGGCCATCCAGGCTCGTCGCATGGAAGGCGCACCCGGCTCTCCGGGCCCGTCACGTCCCCGCCAACGATAGCTCTTCCAAATCGCCCACCCGATGATGGGCCCGGCAACGGGTCCGAACCAGAGCGAGTGCGTGAATCCTCGGTGATAGACGAATTCTGCGAAGGGATCGCTGCCGGCCATGACGAGGACGTCAAGGTCGGGGAGCAGGCCTCCGATGGCTCCCCAGACGAGCGCGCGCCGCCCGAGTTTTTGGGAAAACCCGGCTTGCCCGACCGCGGCGCCGAGCAGAGCCTGAGTGACAGTATCCATAACTCTCCAGAGCGCTTGCTTCTCGGTTGGGTGCGCGTGGTCGGCGATCGGCTAGCTGAGCGCGCGCCCGTACATACTCGCAAGCACCGCGCAGGCGCTCAGGAACCCGAGACCCGCGGCAAGAACGGCAACTTTTCCAGCCCTCCCGTGGCCCTTCAGGTCTTTGGGCAGAGCTTGGGGCGCATCCGGGTCTTCCATGAGAGCCTGGGTTCGGGCGAGGGCGAGGCCACGGCGCAAGGCCAGACCTCCGCTTATGAGCATCGTGAAAACGCAGAGCTCGTGAAAACGCAGGGTCCAGACCGCTGCATCGCTCCAAACGCTCAAGTCCTCGCGTCCCAGCGCCGCGAGTTTGATCGTGTAGGAGAGAACGAAGGCCAGAACCAGCGCCACCGCGGTCAACATGCGCCGCCGATGCCGGGCGACTTGGCCGTTCTGGACCCGGCGTACCCCGGATGCGGCAAAGCCCATGAGAAGGGCCATGTTCAGGGCCGCGGCCGTCCAGTAGGCAAGTTTTGCGTCCATGGAGTGAGCATAGCGCCTGGGACCCGCGGACTGCGGTAGGATTCGCCGATAGTTAGTCTGTCTGGGGGCGTGGATCGTCGTTGGCGACGGGTCGCGGTACTCTCCGCCTTGCCGCATCAGAGGGTGCCGGCGGAGAACCGCACCTTGGTCGAGAGGGAGGGCGTCGGGTTGGAGCGCAGTGAAGTCCTCATTGTGGGCGGTGGGCTCGTTGGACAGACTTTGGCGAGCCGCCTCTCTCGAGATGGTTACGACGTGACCCTTGTCGAGAAGGATCCCGATCGCGTGCGGGAAGTGAGCGAGACACTCGACATCCGTATTTTCGAGGGCAATGGGGCGACGGCTCCGGTGCTTCGCAACGCCGGTATTGAGAATGTTGGGCTCGTGGTGGCGGCCACCGAAAGCGACGCGTCCAACGTGCTGGTTGGTTTCCTGGCCAGCCATGTCTTCAATACGCCTCGGGTAGTTGTCCGAGTACACGACCCGGGGCATGAGGAGGGCTTCACCCGGGCATGCAAGGAACGCCCCGTGGAAGGCGTTTGTGTGAATCCCGATACGGCTTCAGTGGAGCGAATCGCATCGCTTCTCGAGGTGCCGGGTGCGGTGGATGTGATGCGGTTTATCGAGGGCGGCGTTTTTGTCGCGGGTTTTCGGATCGGTCCCGCTTCGGATTTCGCCGGGCTACAGGTTTCGGACATGAAGCTTCTCTTCGCATCCACGCCCACTCTTGCCGTGGCGATTCAGCGTGGGACGCGTTGGATTGTTCCCGGTGGAACGGAGCAAATCCTCGCGAAGGATCTGGTTTATTTCGCCATCGCGCGACACGAATTGGCTGATGTTCTTGCGCTGGTGGGTGCTCCGCCCGAAAGACAGGGCCGAATCATGGTTGCGGGTGCCACGCCCATTGGGCTTGCCCTCGCCAAGCGCCTCGAGGAGCGGGACGAGCGGGTGGTGATGCTCGAAGAGAATCGTGAGGCCGCCCAGGCGGCGGCGAGTCTGCTCGACCATGTTCTGGTGATCGAAGGAAAGAGTACGGATCAGTCTCTACTCGAGGACGAGGAAATCGAGCAGGTATCGGCTTTTGTTGCCCTCACCGACGATCACGAATCCAATCTCGTTGCCGGCCTGCTTGCCCGAAGATTGGGCGCCGGGCGCTCTATCGTTCTGGTGGACAATCCCGCCATGGTTTCCATGGTGGGCGATATTGGGATCGACGCGATCATCAGCCCCCGGCTGTTGACGATTGGCGAGACAATTCAGCATATCCGGGGGGGTGGCGTTCGTTCGGGGGCGGCACTGCTCGGCGAAGAGGTTGAGATCATCGAGGTCGACGCGAAGCCCGATTGTCGCCTCACCTCCGCACCTCTGATGGATGTCGGACTGCCCAAGGGGGTCTTGATCGCCGCGCTTGAGCGGGGGGATCAGACGCTGCTTCCCAAGGGTGGAGACCAAATCATGGCAGGAGATAGGCTGCTTATTGTTGCGATGAGCGACCTCAGTACCCAGCTCAACAAATTTCTTGAGCCTTAGCCCGAGGTCCGATCGCGTGCGAGATTCCGGGGACAAAAAATCTCAATGCCCGCTCCCGCGATAAATAGGCCGGGTCGCCTGACTCGCTTTCTCGATCGCGGCCCGGGTGGATTTTTTGTTGTCTATGCGGTGGTGGCGTCCTTTGGCGCCTACTTCTGCATGTATGCGTTTCGTAAGCCCTTCGCGGCAGCCCGGTTCGCGGACGAACCCTTTGCCCTGGATTCGCTCGAACTGAAGAGCGCGCTTGTGATCAGTCAGGTCGTGGGCTACGCGCTATCAAAGTACGTGGGCATTCGTGTCTGTTCCGAACTCCACCCCCGCTATCACCCCTTGGCCCTTGTGGGCCTGATCGCCTGGGCGGAGATGAGCCTGTTGCTCTTCGCCGAATTGCCGGGCAGCTGGAAGACCCTGGCCATATTCCTTAACGGGCTTTCCCTAGGAATGGTGTGGGGCTTGGTGGTGCGTTTTCTCGAAGGCCGGGTGACCTCGGAGCTTCTTCTGGCGGGTCTCAGTTGCTCCTTCATCGTTTCGAGCGGGATTGTAAAGGATGTGGGACGCGCCATGATGAGTGGTGCAGCCGCCGAATGGTGGAATGGTGTTCCGCTGGTGGGGAGCGCATTGGCGGGCTGGCTCGGAAAGGTCAGCGAGTCCTGGATGCCTGCGATTACGGGGCTCCATTTCCTTCCTTTTTTCATTCTCTTTGTTTGGATGCTCGCGCAATTGCCGCGCCGAACGGATACCGATGTCGAGCAGCGTCAATCCCGTGACTCAATGGATGGCGTCCAGAGGGTCGCTTTTTTGCGCGAGTACCTGCCCGGGCTCGTGATGCTTGTGGGCGCCTACTTTCTGCTCACCGCATATCGCGATTTCCGGGATAATTTTTCCGTGGAAATTTTCGAAGGGCTTGGATACCCCTACGCGGGCAACGAGACCATCATCACCCAGGCCGAGATTCTTGTGGCTGTGGGCGTGATTTTGATCCTCGCGTTGCTCAATACCGTTCGCCAGAGTCGCCGCGGTCTGCTGGCTACGTTTGCGGTGATGGCCGGGGGAACCGGGCTGCTTGCGGCCAGCAGCCTGTTGCTGCAGGCCGAGCTCATCAGCGGTTTCTGGTGGATGACTCTAATTGGCCTCGGCTCTTACCTTGCGTATGTCCCTTATGGTTCTCTGCTCTTCGAGCGACTGATGGCCAACACGGCGATCGTGGGTACGGCGGTGTTTGCCATCTACCTCGCGGATGCGGTGGGCTACACCGGCTCTGTCGCCATGCTGCTGTACAAGGATTTGGCAGCGTCGGAAATGTCGAGGTTGGCCTTTTTCCAAATGGCCACTTGGGCGATGGCGGGCGTGGGGACGGTTCTACTTCTGTCCAGTTGCGCCTACTTTTTGCGCAATCCCGAAACTACTCGCAGTAGCGCGCGCGGCGCTGAGGGCAGCGCTGGCTCTTGGGCTCGTCGGCTCTGGGGCTCGTCTATGTGGGGGCTAGAGACGTGGGCCTAGAAACGGGGGCCTAGAAACATGGGCCTAGAAACATGGGCCTAGAAACATGGGCTAGAAACATGGGCCTAGAGACGGATGCGTGTTTGCTGGCGCCGTGTCGAAGCCCGGTAGATCAGACTTCCAAGCAGCATCCCGGCTGCAAGGATTGAGGCGCCCGTAATCCACTCGGGATACCGGTCGCCGGCGTGCAACTTCATGTTCTCCCGGGTGAGCTCCTCGATGTGCGTTGCTTGAACGCTATCCGCCGAAGTGAGCGCCGCCTCTTTTTCGCGCAGGGCCTGGGTTTCTTCTTGGAGGGTATTGAACTCTGAGGTCAGCCTTGAGACTTCTTCCTCGGCTTGCGCAAGGCGCAGGGTGGGGGGCGGACTGGCATTGAGATAGCCCTCGGGTATCCATCCTTCTCGGGTTTTCCCCGTGTTCCCAGCGAGACGAATTTTGGTCCAGCCGTCTTCGCGCTTGAGAATCTCGACCCCGTCTCCCGTTTTGGCCACGCCCACAATCTTGAATTGGGTCCCGGCGCCGGTTCGGATGTTGAGACGGATTTCTCCGCGCACCCAGCCGTTCTCCGCCGCCCAAGCGGCTGTAGGGGACGCCGCGGCGAGAGCCCCGAAGGCGATCGCGATGCCAATGCAGGTCGAAAAGAAATTGGAAACGGGTCGTCGCATGCTCACGCTGTCTTCCCTCGTTCTTGACTGGATGCCCGGTCCCTGGCCCTTTGAAGCGCCGTGTGGAGCGGCTTCGGTCTCCGCCCGCCGCGGAGATAGGAACCGAAGTAATGCGGCGGCATGATACCGCCTCCGGCGGACACGCCCCCCCGATTTACCGCATTCGTGGGGGGCGATGGCGTTTGTAGCGGCGAGGGAGTCCGCCTATAGAGGTGCCTCGGTGCGTATCCGCTTGGATTTCCCCACAAAATTGGGTTGAAGGGGGACCCGAAGAGGGGATACCGTGCGTGCCGGGCCTGAAAGGTCCTAGTGAGGAGTTTTGCGTGAAGAAGTGGCTGGTCATCAGTGCTGTCGGCACCCTCGGATTTCTCTTCTTGGTGCTGCCCATTTTGGTTGGCTTCGCGCTGGAGCGCGGCTATCCCCTGCTGTTCGAGCGTGTGCGGGAGAGCGCACAGAAATTCGATGTTCTCGAGGCGAGTCTCGACCGAGGGCTCTTGGATTCATCGGCAGTCACGCGGATTCGATCGACCTCGGCCGATTCTGGCCGCGCACCGATTCGGCTCAGACACACTTGGGCCCACGGTCCCTTTCCGTTGTCGGAGTGGCTGGGGGGACATTTCTTTTTCTCTCCGGTTCTGGCGGTGGTTCGCACCGAAGTGGACCCGGACGGGGTTGGCGGTGCGGAACTCGTTGCGACTCTTGCGGGTCAGCCCGTGGCCGAAGCGGTGGTGTATGTGAACTTCGATGGCACCTTGGATATCGAAGCGACTACGCCGGCTTTTGAAATGGCCGACGGCGGCTTCATGAGCGAAGGAATGCGCGCAGAGGTCGCCGTCCTGGGTGGAGTTCGGGGAGTTCGCGGAAAGCTGGAAGTCAGTCCATGGGCCATGCGCGAAGGCAGTGGTCGAGCAGGTTTTGAGTCCAGCCTCTTTCGCTTCCACGGCGTGCACAGCAGTGCGGGCAGCCGACTGGACGGCAGCTTTGACCTCGGGGCCGTCCGGCTGGGTCAAGAAGGCCGCGGCGAGGTGCGGATTTCCGAGAGTCAAGGCCTGTTCAAAGCGAGCCGGGCGCATAACGAACTCGATGCGTCGTCTCTCACGATCGAACTCGGCGAGGTTCGTTTTTCGACGCCCGATCAAGAGCCCTTGTCGCGGGGAAGCATAGGGGGTGGACATCTCCAGTTGGATGCCCGCACCGGGTCGGGTCGGCTTGAAGAAATGCAAGGGGTGTTCAGTTTGGACGCACTGACCTGGGGCGAAGAGACCTTTGGTCCAGGTTTGGCCCGGGTGACGCTGAGCGGAATGGACTTGTCTGCGGCGGCCGATTTCAGGGAGGCTCTCGCCGCCCTTGAGGCGTCGGAGCCAGCGAGTGGTCGAAGTCTGGAAGCCAAAGCCGATCTCCTGCGCGAATGGCTTCCGGCTCTGCTGCGGGCTTCCCCCGGATTCAATTTGGATCGCTTCGAATTAGAGGGGCCAGGGGGGAAACTGGTGGGCAAGGGATGGCTCAAGATCGACGGCCGGGATCCGGAAGCATTTGCCGAAGAAACGACGGCGATGGAAGCCATCGAGGGCCGCGCTGAATGGGTCGTTCCCCGGTCCATGCTGCACGCGTGGGTTGACGCTTTTCTGATCGGCGTGGTCGCAGCGGAGTCGGGAGGATTGCCCCGGGAAGAAATCGTGGCGATGGCAGAATTCATGCGCGATATGGCCGTGGGTCGCTTATTGGACGCCGGGATGCTTCAGGTCCAGGACGAGGCCTACCGGGTGGAGGTGCGCTTCGAGCAAGGGGTACTGATCGTGAACGGAAAATTGCTCGGTCCGGGAGGGCTGAGCGGTCTCCTCATGGGCGGTTAAGTAGGCGGTCTTCGCGGCGGCTACGAACCGTGAGGAGGAGCGCTCGGGCGGGTATAGACCAACTCGCCCTCCTTCCAGGTGGCAAGGACCTCGATATCCTGGATCGCGTCGGTGTCTACGGCGAATGGATCGTCCGAAATGAGGATCATATCGGCGAGTTTTCCGGGCTCAAGAGTTCCTTTTTGATCTTGCTCTCCGTACGCGTAGGCCGAATTGTACGTCATGGCGCGGAGCGCTTCGTAGACACTGAGTCGTTGGTCGGGGCCGAGCACCTGCCCCGAACGAGTCTTGCGCGCCACTGCGCACCAGACCAGATGGAATTGGTCGTAGACGACGATGGGGGTATCGGTGTGCAAGTTGAAGAGCAGTTCGCGGTCCTGGGCCCAGCGGGTCGGGGATAGGTGGGCTGCGCGTTCGGGCCCCATCACCGAGTCCCGATGATAATCGCCCCAATAGAAGACATGGGAAGTAAAAAAGGAAGGCACAGCCCCATAGCTTTTCATGATGTCCAGATGTTCTTCCAGGGCCAGTGGAGCGTGAATCATCACAAAAGTGGCGGGGACGGGATTCCGTCCCGCCATGGATTTTTCGAGCGCCCCTACGAAAATGTCCGCTGAGGCATCCCCGTTGGCGTGGGCAAAGACCGGAAGGCCCATATCGGCGAACTTGACGAACGTCGCGTCGACGGTTTCGGCGGGGACTACCGGATAGCCCCGATAGTCCGCCCCTTGGCCCGCAGGAGGAATCAGGTAGGGATCTCGGAAATATGCGGTCTTGCCCTGGGGCGAACCGTCGAGGTGCATCTTGACGCCGCCCACCTTGAAGTGGTCGATGTACTCCAGGGGGATTTCGTTCTTCGCGGCGATTTCATCGTAAAAATTCCACATGGGTAGAGCAACCACGTCGACTTGGAGCAGGCCTCTTCGCGCGGTCTCGGCGATGAGCGCATAGGCGTCGGGGGAGGTCGCTCCATCCTGGACGGTGGTGATTCCTTGGGAGAGAACGCCTTGTTGGCCTCGGACGAGTTGGTCGATTTTCCTTTCGACGTCGCCTTGCCCCAGGGAGTGAAACATTCTCTGGGCCGCGGTTTCTTCGAGTACTCCGTTGGGCTCATTGGAGCCTTCGCGCCGCCGAATTACTCCACCCGGAGGGTTCGGCGTCTCCGCCGAGAAGCCGTAGAGTTCGAGGCCAGCGCTATTGGCCGCCGCGAGATGCCCGGAAACGTGAGCGATCACGATGGGGTGGTCGGTGGACGCGCGGTCGAGAACATCCCGTGTGGGGTGGGTGCGTTCTTCCAGCAAGCTGTCGTCATACCCCCATCCCAGGACGATTTCGCCGGGGGGAATCGAATTTTCTTGAATGGTGGCCGCGAGGACTGCGACGATGTCGTCGTGGTTTCGCATGGGGCCGGCTGGCGGCGAGGAAACGTTCACCACATCGACCATGGCGGCGTACGCGGTGAAGTGGCTATGCCCGTCGACAAAGCCCGGCATTAGGGTCCGGCCAGCCAGGTTGACGACTTCGGTCTTCGGACCCCGCAGAACTTTCAAGGATTTCAGGTCGCCCGCGGCGACGATTTTTCCGTCTCGAACCGCCAACGCCTCCACGGTTTCGCCGTCTCTGGCGAGGGTCAAGATTGTTCCTCCCTCAAAAATCGTGTCCGCAGCGGGAGGAGGGGCGGGGCTCGCGCAGGCCAGGCCCAGTAGGCCGAGTGCAAGCAGGGTCAGGCGCTTGGGGGCATAGTGCGAAACGGGGCGGGGCATTCGGACTCCTCCGGGTGATTGGCCAAGGTGGTGGATGGACTGCGATAAAGGCGAGACGAGACGGATCCGGGCAGGGCGAGGCTAGGGGGTGCTGCGCCGCGCACGCGCCTGGGCGAAGAGTTCTTCGTTCCCCTCGCGCCAGGTAATATTCAGCTGGCTGCGCGCGATCCGCCAGGCATCGTTCTGGCGGACGAGGTGGGTATCGTACCAGCCGCCGAGAGTCACTCGCTGATCGCCCAGCATATGGCTGGCCTGGATGTTCGAGGTGGCGTGGGCTTTGGCTCGGTCGATCTCGATGCGATGATTCCCGCTCAGGTGCTGGGTGGCATCGAAGCCCGAGAGCCCGGTGCGCACCCCCTCGACCCAATCCTCCAGTCGCAGGACGCTGGCGGGGCTCCCGCTCCAACTCGAGAGGTCGATCTCGACCTCGTCGCAAAAGCATCCCCGGAAGAGGTTCCAGTCGCGCCGGTCGCAGCCCGCAGCGTAATTGAAGAGGACTTCGCTGATGGCTTGTTTGTCCAGGAGCTGCTGCAGGTCGGCTGGATGCAAGGAGGGTCTCCTGACTGGGTGCGCTCTGGCTCGAATTTCGAAGAACGGGGAAGCGGGTGCGATATGGCAAGGGGAGAACCCGCTGTCGCCTGGGTGCGGGAGACTCTAGGCCAGTGTACGCCGTTCGCGTCACCCGAGACGGGTCGCTAATTTCTCAGAGCTCCGGGTTTTCTTCCGGAGGGGAGATCACTTCCAGGATGACGGCTCTCCGCGAGCACCCAAAAATCGAAGGCGTCGGCCTCGGGCTGCGCAGTTGCCACTATGGCGAGTTGCTCGCGGGCGCCGGCGACATCCCCTGGTTGGAGGTCCTTGTCGACAACTACGCCCACGGCGACGGTCTTCCGCTCCGCAACCTCGAGTGGATTCGCGAGCGCTATCCGGTGGTTTTCCACGGAGTTGGAATGTCCCTCGGATCCGCCGAGCCCCTGGACGCGGGGTATCTGGATGCCGTGGTGGATCTGGTCGGCCGGATCGAGCCCGCCTGGTTCTCCGAACACCTCGCGTGGACTTCGTCCGGCGGTCGCCACCACCATGAACTGCTCCCCTTACCTTTTCTGGACGAGACTGTGGCGACCCTGGCCGCGCATATCCGGCAAGTTCAGGATCGGCTGGGGGGCCAGATGCTGGTGGAGAATTCCGCGACCTATATGGCGTTCAGCGCCTCCCAGATGAGCGAGTTCGAATTTGTCGGGCGGGTTTTGGAAGCTGGGGATTGCCTGCTTTTACTCGATGTCAACAACGTTTACGTCAACGCCCGCAACCACGGCTTCGATGCCATGGAGTTTTTGCGCGCTCTGCCCGCGGATCGGGTGGCGCAAATGCATCTGGCGGGCCACGATGATCACGGCGACTACTTGATCGACGCCCATGGGAGCCCCGTGGTAGAGCCGGTGTGGGCGCTCTTCGCCGAAGCGGTGCGCTTATTTCCCGGAGTACCCGTCTGTGTGGAGTGGGATCGCGACATCCCGCCCCTGGAAGTTCTCATCGCCGAAATGAAGCGGGCGGGAGCGGTGGTGGCCGAGGTCGCGAGCGCGGGCGCGGAGGGGCCATCCGATGCTCGCTGAGTTGCAGCGCGATATGGCTCGCGTGCTCTACGAAGAGGATGCCGAGGGTCCGGCGGTTGCCTCTTTCCTCGAGCGGATTAAACCGCTGCCTCGGCTCGAAGCAAGCGAATGTCTCGCTCTCTATCGCGGCTCGGTGGCGAGTGTCATCCGGGATGCGCTCGCCGAAATTTTTCCCGTGTGTGCCGAGTTGGTGGGCGAAGACTGTTTTCGCAGCGTGGCGAACCTGTATTACCGGGCCGAACCCTCTCGGCACGCCGACCTCGCCCATGTGGGGGATGTCTGGCCCGATTTTGTGGCGGGTCAGGCTTTCCTCTCCGGGGTTCCCTACCTAGCGGACATGGGCCGGCTCGAACTCGGATTGCATCACGCCCACGCAGCGCCGTGGCCGCGCCCGGGCGCCGACCCCGAGGCATTGAGCCAAGCGATTTCCAACGAACCCGAAGCTTGGCGGTTTTTGTTGCCCCCTTCGGCCACGCTCCTCGAGTCCCCCCACCCGGTTCTGACGATCTGGGAAGCCCACCAAGACCGCAGGGTGGATGGGGACTGGAAGCTGGATCTCGCGGCTCCTGGCGAACAAATGATCATTTGCCGGCATGGCACCGAAATCTACGCCGATTTCGTCGAACCGAGTCTCTGGCCGATTCTATGCTCGATTGCGGCGGGCGATGCTGTCGACCGGCAACTCGCGCTGGCGGAAGGACTCCGCCGCGCAGGCGCGAAAGATCGGCCTTCGGGCGTCAATTCCGGGGACAGTGTGCCGATATTGACTACGATCCAAGCGCTTTTCGAGCGAGGCTGGGTGGTGGGCGGTTCGCCGCTTTGACCGCCGGGTCGTCGAATTGGGGCTAAGAAGTAACCGATGTCAGCGTGTGTTTTAGCGTGTGTTAAAGGCACTAAAAAAATGATCAAAAAGGGGGTAGCGAGGATGAAGGAAGCGGCCGACCGCAAAGGATTTCGATTGGCGCTGGGGAGTGTCCTGGCATTGGGTCTCGTGGGTGCAGCCAGCCAGGCAGATGCCAAGCCCACCTGGGAGGGACACGAGAAGTGTTACGGCGTGTCCAAGAAGGGGCTGAACGATTGTCACAATGCCGAGCATCGGTGTGGCGGCCGGGCCAAGGCCGATGGGGTTTCGGATGAATGGGTCTATCTGCCCGAGGGTACGTGCGAGAAGATCGTGGGCGGCAGCGTCGAAGCCAAAAAGGATTCGGCCGAATAATCCGGACTCGAGCCAGGGGATACGGGGCGGACGAAAGGCGAGGGCGCCCCGTGCTTTCTGGCCGCCGGGGTCCTGGTCCCTTGGTGGAGTTTTTTTGGACGCCCTCGGTACCCCGCGCGTTTGTCCCGGGAAGGAAAGTCGGTTGTCCGGAGCCCTGTGCGTTTCGCGTCTCGGGCCTGCCCCGCGCCCCAGACCTTTCGATCCATGAGCGTAGGCTCTCCGGGGGGCTATGCTGGTTCTTCTTTGGTCGCTTTACCGAGTTGGAGACACGACGTGTTCGGGTTCGTTCAGTGCTTTCGGGCGAGAAAATTCGCCTTGCTGCTCGGGTGTTCATGGACGCTGCTTGGGGAACCGCTTGGGGCGAGTGCCGCGCCGGTCTCTGACGAAGCGCCGGCTTCGGGATCGGCGACCGAAGAGATCATCGTTCGCGCCAGCCGCGTGTCCACGACGCTGCTGGAAACCTCGGCGGCGGTCAGCGTCATCGATGCGGAGGAGATCCAGCTTGCCCGCCCCCAACTCACCCTGGGCGAGTCCCTCGCGAGGGTACCCGGGGTCTTCACCCAGAACCGGCAGAACTTTGCCCAGGATCTGAGAATTTCGATTCGAGGTTTTGGGGCCCGGGCACGTTTCGGACTGCGGGGCATCAAACTCATCGTCGATGGCATACCGGCCACTCTGCCCGACGGCCAGGGCCAACTCGATACGCTGCAACTCTCTACCGCGGGCCGCATCGAGGTCATTCGCGGGCCCTCGGCGTCGCTCTATGGCAGCGCAGCGGGTGGCGTGATCCGGCTCGAAAGCGAAGCCATCGGCCAGGGATCGTCTGCCGAGAGCCGCGTCGGGCTCGGGAGCTACGGGTACCGGAGCTATGACGTCAAGGGCACCGCGCGTCACGGTTCGCTGGGGATCCTGGTCGGTCTCTCGCTTCAGGACGTAGCGGGCTATCGCGAACACAGCACGATGGAGAGCAAGACCCTCAACAGTCGGCTCGAGTGGGCGATCGACTCGGTGTCCGAGTTGACCGTGGTGGTCAGCGCCGCTCAATCGCCCATAGCCGACGATCCCGGTGGTCTAAAAGCGGCCGACGTCGTGGCCGACCGCCGACAGGCGGCACCCAATAATCTTAAATACAACGCGGGGGAGAACCTCGATCAGGTCACCACGGGCTTGACCTATCGGAGGCGTTTCGGGAGCAAGCACGAAACCACGGTGGCGGCCTGGTACGGCCGGCGAAATTTTGAGAATCGGCTTCCGATTCCCCCCGACCCCTACGTGCAGGGGACGATTGGCCGGAATTTCGCCGGAACCAGCCTGAAGCACGAGTTCAACGATGAACTTTT
>LWDU01042205.1_pt1 | contig 14078 bp, 12 predicted proteins | sample 727161 | NCBI WGS metagenome assembly LWDU01 (sample SAMN04566230, study PRJNA314399) | hydrothermal vent metagenome | isolation source: deep sea hydrothermal plume seawater | place: Mexico: Gulf of California, Guaymas Basin | collected 2004-07-11 | reverse complement strand
ATGATAATACTATCCGTTTTTATTCTTTCTTCTATTCTGCCTGCTATGGAATCAAGGTTTTTATCTTTAGTGTCGTCAGCGATTTCATACAGACAGGGTGCGGTTATTTTATTAAAGGCACTTAATTGCTCTTCGAAACCCTGCCATATTTTATTTGACGTGCCCCAGCCATGTAACAATAAACAGTCCATCTTTTAGTCTTTTATGCTCACTACGGTTTTTAAAGTCTCAACAAGAAGATCTATCTGATCCTTTGTATGCTTTGCTGTAATACTTATTCGTAAACGAGATGTATTTTTAGGCACGGTTGGCGGCCTTATAGCTGTTACTAATATTTTATTTTCATATAGCTCTTTACTTGCTGCTAATGCCTGGGCTGCTTTGCCTATAATTAATGGTTGTATATGAGACATCGACTCACCAATGTTCAAACCTGAGCCCGCTGTTTGGTTTTTATAATGCAAGACTAAATCTTTTATATTTTTCCTTAAGTAATCGCCTTCTGAAACCAAATCAATAGCTCGCGTCATTGTTGCTGTTGTATATATATAGGTTCTTGCTTTTTGTATAAATGCTTCGATATGTAATTTGCTTCCTGAAACAAATGCGCCGCTTGCACCAAATGATTTTCCAAACGTGCCAATGATTATCGGCACTTGTTGTTGATCAAGATTTAATACTTCGAGTAAACCAGCTCCACGTTCTCCCAAAACACCGAGTCCATGTGCATCGTCAACTATTAGTAGCGCATTATATTTTTTACTTAGTTCTGCTATTTCTCTTAATAAAGCGTAATCGCCATCCATGCTGAACACACCATCAGTCATTACTACTAAGTTATATTTTTTATTTTTTTCTAAAAGCGTTTTTAAATTTTCAACATCATTATGACGATAACGAACAAGTTTTCCTTTTGAGAGTAACGCTGAGTCAATTAACGACGCATGATTTAATTTATCCTGAAGAACTACCGTATTTGAATCTATTAATACAGATGCAATTGCCAGATTAGCTTGATAACCTGTAGGGAAAATTAATGCTGCATCTCTGTCTAAAAACTGAGATAACTTTTCTTCTAGTAATTTATGTGGGGTTAAATGACCTACTATTAATTGTGATGATGCAGCGCCAACACCATATTTATCTATTGCCGCTATCATACAATCTTTTAATTCTGCATTGTTTGCAAAGCCTAAATAATCATTGCTGCTAAAATTTATATACTGTTGCCCTTCTATTTCTATCAGCGCCCCTTGCGCGGAATTTATTATTTTTCTTTCTCTATATAAACCACTAGATTTTCGCTGATTTATTTCTTCTGCCAAGTTCACTTTCTTAAACGCGCATTAATGCTGAGATGATTGCATGCCTAAACGCTCGAACAACATTTTATCTTGTTCCAATTGAGGGTTGTCCGTGGTCAATAATTTTTCTCCATAAAAAATGGAGTTTGCTCCAGCAAGAAAACATAGGGCCTGCATTTCGTCGGTCATCTCATTACGTCCTGCTGAAAGCCGCACATAGGAAGCCGGCATCATAATTCTTGCTGCGGCTATTATTCTTATAAAATCAATTGCGTCGGGCACATCTGCATCTTTAAGTGGTGTGCCTTCAACTTGTACCAACATGTTGATTGGTACGCTTTCAGGCTGCTTAGACATATTTGCTAACGTTAATAATAAGCCTGCGCGATCATTTTGATCTTCCCCCATGCCGATGATGCCGCCACTACATACATTGATCTCCGCTTGCCTTACGTTGTCTAGTGTATCGAGTCGATCCTGATAATCTCGAGTACTTATAATTTTTGAGTAATATTCTGGTGAGCAATCTAGATTGTGATTGTAATAATCAAGGCCCGCTGACTTTAAATTTTTTGCTTGTTCCCTAGATAACATGCCCAGAGTTACACAGGTTTCCATGCCCGTTGCTTTAACGGCCTCAACCATGGCCATTACTTTTTCTAAATCTTTTTGTTTTGGTTGGCGCCAAGCCGCACCCATACAAAAACGTGTTGCACCTTTTTCTTTTGCTGCTTTTGCTTGAGTTAACACATCTGTGAGATCCAACAACTTTTCTGCTTCTACTCCAGTATCGTAATGAGCGCTTTGTGGACAATAAGCACAGTCTTCTGGACACCCACCTGTTTTAATATTCATTAAGGTACTCAATTGAACGTAGTTTGGATCAAAATTTTCACGATGAATTTGTTGTGCTGAAAATAACAAATCGTTAAACGGTTGATTTAATAAGGAAACAGCTTCTTCTCTGGTCCAATCATTTTTGATGGGTGTGTTTTTATTGGTTTGCATAAATCGCTCTTTTTAGTTTGCTTTGTTGCAATGTTATTAACTCTGAATTTATTTCAAAACGTGCCACAATGAAAATTAAGAATTATTAGTAAACTTTTTATTTTCTATAAGGTTAACAGACTGACATGGATGTCAAAAAGCAAATTTTGCCGGGAGCGTGCTTTTTTTGCCTGAAAAAGGTTAATCATGCCTGGTGCGCTGATTGTGAACAGGACTTTATTCTTGAGATCGGCAGATGCCCTGTTTGCGCTCGGAAAAATCCATATAATGATATTTGTGGCGCTTGCCTGAAACAACCGCCTTATTTTCATAGGGCTGAAATATTGTTTAATTATCAACATCCTGCGAGTCATTTAATAAAAGCATTTAAATTTAAAAATCGGCCAGAGTTGGCTCGTTGTTTTGCTGAAAGGTTTACTGAAAACCTGACTATAAAGCTAAACAACAATAACCGTATTTTGCCTGACATTTTACTGCCCGTGCCCTTGCACAAGAATAGACAGCGGCAACGCGGCTATAATCAGTCACTAGAATTTGCTGCGCAAATAAGCAAGCATATTAGAATAAAGGTAAATTCAACCTTATGTAGCAGAATAAAAAACACTGATCCACAAAGTGCATTGCCAATGAGCACGAGAAAAAACAACGTCAAAGGCGCTTTTTGTTTAAGTGATGAAACTATACCAAAGCATATAGCAATTGTAGACGACGTGATTACAACAGGATCAACGGTTGATGAGCTTGCCCGTTTATTAAATAAAGCAGGCTGTGAAACCATCGAGATTTGGGCTGTTACCAGAGCCTAGAAAGACTTAAAACCTAATTATTATCAATAACTTAGGTTACGTGTCTAGATTTTCTACTAGCAAAGCATTGCTCTCGATAAACTCTCTTCTTGGCTCGACTTGATCTCCCATTAAAGTCGTAAACACTTCATCCGCGCCAATAACGTCCTCTATTTTAACCTGCAGAAGGCTGCGGGTAGTTGAGTCCATGGTTGTTTCCCAAAGCTGGTCTGGATTCATCTCGCCAAGACCTTTATAGCGTTGTATAGACATTCCTTGCTCGGCTTCTTTCATCAGCCAATCGAACGCTTGTTTACAAGTAGTGATCGCTTGCTTACGCTCATTGCGTTGTATGTGCGCGTCTTCTTTAAGGTCGGTGCCTTGTTCTAAAGCGATCAACTTCTTGTAATTTTCGGAAGCGAAAAACTCTGGTTGAAATATATTGTTTGACTCAATGCCATGAATTAACAATGAAACCTTGCCGCCAAACATGCCATCGTTCACTGGAAAAACATCAAACTTATATTCAGTCACATTAGCGTCATCATTATTCAGTCGATCAGTTAATTCAGCGAACCAATTTTGTACCACTGTTTGATCAGCACAGGCTGTTTCTGTAATGGTTGGCATGTAACGAACAGCATCAACGATGCTTGAGTGGTAGCGTTTACACAAGCGACCATATGCTCGGTTCATAGCGATATAGAGAACAACCAGCTCTTTTAATTTTTCACTTTCTATTGATGGAGCCCCTGAGCCAGCTTGTAAGCTGCTGTTTTCTAAAGCCAAAGCCAACAAAAACGATTCTCGCTCATCATCGTCTTTAAGATATCTTTCTAATTTCCCTTTTTTAATTTTATATAGTGGCGGTTGCGCTATATAAATATGGCCTCGCTCAACTAACTCAAACATTTGCCGGTAAAAGAAGGTAAGCAACAAAGTTCTAATATGCGCGCCATCAACATCCGCATCGGTCATAATGATAATCCGGTGATACCTTAGTTTTTCAGGATCGAATTCCTCTCTGCCAATACCGCAACCTAAAGCGGTAATAAGCGTACCAACTTCGACAGAAGACAGCATTTTATCAAACCGTGCTTTTTCCACGTTCAAGATCTTACCTTTCAACGGTAATATCGCCTGATTTCTACGATCACGACCTTGTTTTGCAGATCCTCCTGCGGAATCCCCTTCCACTAGGAATAATTCAGACTTTGCTGGGTCTTTTTCCTGACAATCGGCTAATTTTCCTGGCAAACCGGCAACGTCCAGAGCTGACTTCCTGCGGGTTAGTTCCCTTGCCTTACGCGCTGCCTCGCGTGCTCTGGCAGCATCGATTACTTTTTCGGTAATTATTTTGGCATCTGCTGGTTTTTCTAATAAGAATTCCTGTATTTTTTCAGCCACACAAGATTCAACGACAGATTTCACTTCACTAGACACCAACTTGTCTTTTGTTTGTGAGGAAAACTTAGGATCAGGTAATTTTATTGATAGCACAGCGGTTAGACCTTCTCTGACGTCATCCCCTGTCACCGTCACTTTTGCTTTGGCCGCGGTACCTTGCTTGTCCATAAATTGATTAAAGCTTCGGGTTAATGCCGCTCTAAAACCAGAAAGATGGGCGCCGCCGTCTTTTTGCGGGATATTATTGGTAAAACAATAAATGTTTTCCTGGTATGAATCATTCCACTGCATTGCTAATTCAACACCCACGTCCTCTTTTTCGGTCTGTATATCGATCACGACTTCGTGTAAAGGCGTTTTATTTCGATTTAAATGTTTAACAAACGAACTGATTCCGCCTTCATATTCAAAAACATCCGTTTTCCCACTACGCTCATCATGTAACTCTATACGTATACCAGAATTCAGGAAGGACAACTCCCTTAAGCGTTTCGCGAGGATGTCATAGTGGAATTCAATAAGCTTAAAGGTAGCAACACTGGGTAAAAAGGTGACTTCAGTGCCGGTTTTATCTGAAGCTTCGCCTTTTTCTATTTCAGTAACAGGATCGCCATTTTTATAGGTCTGACGATGAACAAAGCCTTCTCGATAAATAACTAAATCTAATCTATCCGAAAGCGCATTTACAACGGAAACGCCGACGCCGTGTAAACCACCAGAAACCTTATAGGAATTATCATCAAATTTACCACCGGCATGTAAAGTCGTCATGATCACTTCGGTTGCTGAACGACCTTCTTCATGGGCACCTACAGGTATTCCTCGACCATCATCGGTAACAGTGATGGATTCGCCCGAATGTATCGTTACTTTGATTTGGTCACAGTAGCCAGCTAAAGCTTCATCAATACTATTATCAACCACTTCGAACACCATATGATGCAGGCCGGTACCATCATCTGTGTCGCCGATATACATTCCTGGGCGCTTTCTAACCGCCTCTAATCCCTTTAAAACCTTTATTTGCGACGAACCGTATTCGTTTTCTTCAGACATGTTTTTCTCTCGGTAAATATTGCGATTATTCTACCATTTTTTTAATTATTCCGTGTTCCACGTGGAACAAGGCATGTTTCTCTTGTTCGCTATCAAACCAGTCTGGTTTCATTAACGAGGAAACAAATGTTTGAATGTTATTACCTAATAATAACATCCACATTCTCTTCGACGACTCTTCATCTAGCTCTGCGTCTAGATCATCAACTAGCAGTATGGAATCGATACCTGCTTTTTTTAATATCTCTATTTGCGAAGACACTAAGGCTGCTCCAAATAACTTTATTTGGCCTCTTGATAAGTGTTTCGCCACATTAAATTCATCATAGCTAAAGGAAATATCTGTTCGGTGCGGCCCCAAACGGGTAAACCCTCTGTTTATATCTTTTTGTCTGTTTTCAGCTAACAAAACGGCTAAATCCTGTTTATCATAAGAATCATTTAAATAATCTATGGCTCCTAAACCAGATAAAACAAAAGGTAGCTGCTTATTATTTAAAAACTTGTTTAATTCGGAAATATATTCTTTCCTCATCGCATCTAGTTTTAATGCTTCTTCCGCCATTCTTTTTTCCCAACCTGTTAGTTCTAAAGAGTTAATTGCGCGTTCTGTTTTTAGTAAGGCATTACGATGCCGAAGAGCTCGATGGTAATTCTTCCAAACAAACATATAGTTTTGTTTCACGTGAAACATAGACCAGTCTAGCCAATGTCTACGGTCTTTTGGGGTACCGGTAAATAATATGTGGTGATCTGGGGTTAAAATATAAACAGGTAGCTTTCTTGCTTGTTCTGATGCCGTTTGTATCACTTCGCCATCAAACTTTATTCCTGTAATCCCCCTTCCTTTTTCTACCCCTACAGAAAAGTCTTTACCTTGTTTTAAGCCCTTAGCAAAAACTTGTAGCTTTTCCTCTCCTCGTGTAACAACATCATTTATTCGCTTACTTCTAAATGATTTAATCCTTGATAAAAGGTAGATACATTCTAAAACAGAGGTCTTACCGCTGGCATTTTGGCCATAAAAGAAATTAATTTTTGGACTGGGTTCAATACTAAATTCTCCCAGGTTTCTTACTGAAAGCGCATTTAGCTTTTCAATACTAAGCATTTCCTAGAGACGCATAGGCATTACGACGTACTGACAATTAGAATCATCTTCAGGCAGAATCAAACAACTACTGTTTGCATCTAGAACACTTAATTTTACTTTATTACTTTTAATAATCGATAAGGTATCTAGTAAATAGGAAACGTTGAACCCTATTTCTAACTCATCTCCTTCATATTGTACTTCCAACTCTTCTTCTGCTTCTTCTTGTTCCGGGTTATGAGCTAATGCTCGCAAGCTATTAGCACTAAGCATTATTCTTACACCACGATATTTTTCGTTGGAAAGAATCGACGCTCTAGTCAAACTGTTTTTTAATTCTTCTCTGTCAGCAAAAACAGGCTTTTCGCTTAACTCTGGTATAACTCGTTTATAATCAGGGAAACGGCCATCAATTAATTTACTGGTAAAACAAGTATCAGCATTTTTTATTCTTATATGATTAGCGCTTACTTGTATTTCAATTTCACTATTATTTTGTAATAGTCGTGTTAACTCAGTAATCCCTTTTCTAGGGACAATTATTTGTATCGCTTCATCAATAGAAGTTTTTATATCCGTTTCATCTAACGCTAGACGATGGCCGTCTGTTGCAACTGCTCTAAGTTTGTCTGAAGATATTTCAAGCAAAAGACCGTTTAAATAGTAACGAACATCTTGTTGCGCCATTGCAAATTGAGTATTACTTAATAATTTATCTAAAGCTTTTTGTTTAATAGTAAAAACAACTATGTTTTCAGTAATCTCTATAACGGGATATTCAGCAGCAGGTAGTGTTGCTAGCGTAAATCTACTTTTTCCTGATTTTATTAAAACTCTATCGTTTTTCATTTCAATTTGAAGTATTGATTCTGCGGGAAGCGCTCTGCAAATATCTAATAGTTTTCTTGCAGGAAGAGTTAATTCACCTGTTTCTTCTAAAGGCACTTCAAAATTAACAATTAATTCTACTTCCATGTCAGTTGCCGTTACAGATAGTGATTTAGTTTCTAAATTAAATAATAGGTTGGAAAGAATAGGGAGAGTCTGGCGTCGATCGACTACCCCACTTACCGTCTGTAAAACAGGTAATAGATCATCTCTGTTTATATTAAATTTCATTTATATATACCTATTATTATTACTATTAGTGATTAGGATTTCTGTTGATATCTCTAATTTTCTTTAAAAATCAATTAGTTAGATATAAATTTAGTTATGTATTAATTATGTTTTATTAACATTTATCTTGTTGATAATATGTGAATTAATTTTAATATAAATTAATTCTTAATTTTTCCACAGTTTTTATTCAACTTGTTAATATATTTGTAATATTGACATAATCTTCTTCGATTCGTTGTTCAGTTTCTCTCAATTCTTTAATTTTTCTACACGCGTGCAATACCGTTGTGTGATCTCTACCACCGAAAGCATCTCCAATTTCAGGTAGACTGTGGTTGGTTAATTCTTTAGATATTGCCATAGCAACTTGTCGAGGCCTCGCTATAGAACGATTACGTCTTTTGGAAAGCAAGTCAGCAACACGTATTTTGTAATACTCAGCAGTCATTTTTTGTATGTTTTCCATAGTAACCTGTTTATCCTGGATAATAAGCAAGTCACGTAAAGCGTTTTTGGTAAATTCTAACGTGATAGGTTTACCTGTTAAATTAGAATTAGCAATTACTCGGTTTAAAGCACCTTCTAATTCGCGAACATTTGACCGAAAACGCTTTGCGATAAAGAAAGAAACTTCATCAGGAAGGTCTTTTTGCACTTGTAGGGCTTTTTTTCGAATAATAGCTACACGAGTTTCAAGTTCTGGTGGCTCAATAGCAACAGTTAAACCCCAACCAAAACGGGACTTTAGTCTTTCTTCAAGACCGTTAACCTCTTTAGGATACTTGTCACAAGTTAAAATAATCTGATGATGGCCTTCAAGCAAAGCATTAAAGGTATGGAAAAACTCTTCTTGAGACCTTTCTTTTTTAGCAAAAAATTGAATATCATCAATCAATAATGCATCTAAATTACGGTAATATCGCTTGAATTCGTTGATTGCGTTGTGTTGTAAGGCTCTAACCATGTCTGCGACAAAGCGCTCAGAATGAAGATAAGCAATATTTGCTGATGGTTTTCGTTCCAGAATAGCAGCGCCGACTGCGTGCATTAAATGTGTTTTACCAAGTCCAACTCCCCCATAAATAAATAAAGGGTTGTAAGCACTACCGGGGTTTTTAGCGACTTGCATAGAAGCTGCTCTGGCAAGTTGGTTTGAGTTACCTTCAACAAAAGAGCTAAAAGTAAACGAAGAGTTTAAATTACTGGAATGCTTAACTTGCTTACTCAGTATTTTTTCTTTTTCGGCCTTAGCAGATACAGCGTAATTTTCTGTCGCCATGTCTTGTTTTGTTTTGGCGTTGCTGCTTTTACTACCAATTTCCATCTTTAAAGATGTTTTTTCTGTTTCAACGGAATCATTACTTATAATTTCTTCCATCCTAGAGAGGTATTTTTCACTAACCCAATCTAGAACAAAACGGTTAGGTGCTAATAGACACACTGAACCTTCTGTTTCCACCGCGTGTAATGGGCGTATCCAGGTGTTAAATTGTTGAGGTGATAATTCACCTTCAAGCCGCTCTAGGCAACGTTTCCAGGGCGATGCAACCACTAAATAACCTCGTTGAAAATAAAAATAAAGAGTTTAAAGAAGTCTATACCCGATCAAAAAAGTTATCCACAAGCAGAAGAAGACTTTATTTCTCAAGATTAATTGACATTTTTATCATCAAAACAGTAATATGTGCGCCCTTTTAAACAGCATCGTATAGAAAACCAAAGGCAGCAGATATGAAAAGAACTTTTCAACCCAGTAATTTAAAACGAAAAAGAAACCACGGTTTTCGTGCTCGTATGCAAACGCGTTCTGGAAGAGCCATTATAAAAGCTCGTAGAGCTAAAGGAAGAAAAAAACTTTCTGCCTAGAGGCAATCGATAATGTCTTCCGTCGGTAATAGGCTCCGGCCTGATAACAGGCTAAAACGACCGGAAGAATATAAACAAGTTTTTTCTTCAAAACGCCGTTCCAGCGACAAATCTTTTTTATTTTTAGCTAAAACGAATAGTTTTAATTTGGCTCGTCTGGGTTTAGCTGTTCCCAAGAAATATATTCATAGTGCTGTTGAGCGAAATAGACTGAAACGTATAATTAGAGAAAGTTTTCGATTAAAGCAGGAAAAACTTAAAGGAAACGATATAGTCGTTGTCGTCAGAAATAAAATGGATGTTAACAATAAAAATATAGAGTCCATCCTTACCAAGCATTGGGACATTGTTATTAAATGAAAGCGGTTTTTATAAAGCTTATTAGATTATATCAACGCTATATTAGCGTTTATATGTCTCCAAGCTGCCGTTTTCTTCCGACATGCTCGGAATATACAATTGATGCTTTATCAGAACATGGTGTAGTAAAAGGATCGTTTTTGTCTTTAAAACGTCTTTGTAGTTGTCATCCTTTTCATAGAGGTGGTTTTGATCCTGTGGTTAATGGAAACAACCCGGTTTATTTTATTAATTACCCTCGGTCTGGTTTTAACTATGATCTGGCAGGCTTGGCATGAAGATTATCCTGTTGTCGCTGTTGCTCAAGTTAATGTAGATACATCAATCCCTGCCCCTCTAACCGAGCCAGAAGCATCAGGTTTGCCGGAAATGCAAACAGCTAGCACAAACAATAAAGCGCCTTCTTTAATGAACGTTGCCCCAGCAGAGCAAGCATTGAGCGGGAGAGTCGTTCATATAAAAACGGATGTACTGGATATAGAGATCAATACGCTGGGCGGAACTGTCCAGCGAGCTGCATTATTAAATTATCCGGTGTCCAAGAATGAAGAAACCGAGAAAGTTGTTTTATTAGATAATGAAAACAATGGTTTTTATTTGGTGCAGGGAGGTTTGTTAAGTAAATCAGAGATACCTAATCATAAAACACTCTTTGATCTTGAGAATGAATATTACGAATTAGGCGCCGCGGGTAGTGTTACTGTGCCGTTATTCTGGGAGTCAGAAAGCGGATTAAAAATTATAAAAAGATTTACCTTTTATAAAGGCCAGTACGTAGCGGATATAAGTTACGAGATACAAAACAACACCTCAGAAGCATGGAAAGGCAGTGCCTACGCTCAGATAAATCGTACTGAACCTACAGAAAGCGGATCCCGGTTCATTTATACTTACACGGGAGCGGTGTTATCTACGCCAGAAAAGCGCTATGAAAAAATAGACTTTGGAGACATAGAAGATGACAAGTTGTCTGTAGATGTTGCTGATGGTTGGGTGGCAATGTTGCAGCATTATTTTGTTGTCGCGCTAATTCCCGGCTCAAAAGAAGAGTCGTATCACTATTATACTTTGAATCCCGATCACAATAGTTATGTTATTGGCGCAATAACTCCTTCGAAAAATATTCCCGTTGGTGCAAGTGAAAAAATAAACCATCGTTTTTATGTTGGACCAAAACTGCAAAAAGAATTGCCACAGATTGCAGAAGGATTGGAGTTAACGGTTGATTATGGCATTTTCTGGTTTTTAGCCAAACCCGTGTATTGGCTATTAGATTACATACATTCGTATGTTAATAATTGGGGCTGGGCAATAATATTAGTGACGCTATTGCTGAAGCTGATGTTTTTTAAATTGTCCGCTGCCGGTTATCGCTCCATGGCAAATATGCGCAAAGTTCAGCCACGTATGTTATCTATTCGAGATCGATATAAAGATGATAAGACTCGTCTTAATCAGGCGATGATGGAGCTTTATAAGAAAGAAAAGATTAATCCTCTCGGCGGTTGCTTTCCCATTTTAATACAAATTCCGGTATTTATTTCTTTGTATTGGGTATTACTAGAAAGCGTTGAACTAAGACAAGCGAGCTTTATATTCTGGTGGAATGATTTGTCTTCGGCTGATCCCTATTTTGTTTTGCCTTTATTAATGGGCATAACCATGTTCATTCAGCAAAAGCTAAATCCAGCGCCTATGGATCCTGTACAAGCAAAAGTAATGTCGGTGTTACCAGTTGTATTTACCGTGTTTTTTGCCTTTTTCCCATCAGGTTTAGTTTTGTATTGGGTGGTTAATAATACGCTCTCAATTGCACAACAGTGGGTCATTACTCGTAATATAGAACGAACGAACTCCGGTAAATAAACAATTGAGCAGTTATTGCTATGCCAGAAAACAATGACACCATTGCTGCTATTGCCACCCCTTTAGGGCGAGGCGGCATAGGTGTTATTCGTGTTTCTGGAAATAAAACCAAAGATATTTATAAAGCATTAACCGGTGCTTTGGCAAAACCTCGTCTAGCACAATACGTTTCTTTTAAATCTTCTTCTCAGCAAACTATTGATAAAGGGCTAGCGCTCTATTTTAAAAGTCCTGCGTCCTATACGGGCGAAGACGTTATGGAATGCCAGGTTCATGGTAGTCGTATCTTGTTGGGAATGTTGCTAGAAGAAATTATTTCTTTGGGGGCAAGAGTTGCACGACCTGGAGAGTTTACCGAAAGAGCTTTTCTAAACGATAAGATGGACTTGTTACAAGCGGAAGCGGTTGCAGATCTCATTGATAGTAATTCTAAAAAAGCCGCGCGCAGTGCCATGCAGTCTTTAGACGGTGTTTTTTCTGATGATGTTAAACAGCTTAGAGATCAGGTTTTTAATGCAAGAACACTAGTTGAAGCTGCATTAGATTTTCCGGATGAAGAAGATGTTGATATTAGTATTGAGCCTGCCATTAATAACGTAGAAGTAAGCTTATCAGGATTAAATAGCTTGTTAAGCAGAGCCGAGGCCGGGCGCGTTCTTGATCAAAACCCGACAGTCGTAATTGTTGGTTCGCCGAACGTGGGAAAATCATGTCTTATTAATTATTTGTCAGGCTTTGATTCGGCCATTGTTTCTGCAATGCCCGGTACAACGCGGGATATTATTAGAGAAAAGGTTTTGCTAGGAGATTTTGCTGTTACTTTAGTGGATACAGCAGGCATACGTGAAACGCGCGATCTTATAGAGAAAGAGGGCGTTGATAGGACATATAAAGCTTTGGCCGTTGCCGATGTTGTTTTATATGTGCTGGATAATAGTCTAGAACAAGAAATAGAATCGGTTATCTTTGCAGAGCATTTATCGTCTGATGCAAAGGTAATAACAGTAAAAAATAAAATAGATCTTTGTAAAGATAGTAATTTTAAAAATACAGAGGATGTAATTTATATTTCAGCAAAGACTGGCGCGGGAGTAAGTGAGCTTATTGAGAAAATATGTTCGATTCTTGATATAACTGAGAACGAAGAAGACATGATTTTTGCGCGACAGCGACATATAGACGCCTTACATGGTGTAAAAGAGCATTTGTTACAAATGTTGTCTGCAGCAAAACAGGATGCAGGCCTGGAAGTTTTAGCGGAATCATTAAGACTAGCCTTGTCTGGCTTTGATGAAGTGACAGGGAAAACAACAAGTGACGATGTTTTAGGACATGTTTTTTCACAGTTCTGTATAGGAAAATAAAAGAATAGAGGAAGTATTTGTGAGTATAAAAATAGAATTATCGGTAGGCGAGTTATTGGACAAAATAACGATCCTACAAATAAAATCAGAAAGAATTGATGACGCATCTAAATTAGAAAATATTAATAAAGAACTCCGTGTTTTGCAGTCTCTATGGGAAGCTTCCTCTTATTCACAAAATGATCTTGATGAAAATATAGGCGAATTAAAAATAATTAATGAAGCTTTGTGGGACATCGAAGATAAAATAAGAGATAAAGAAGGCGAGCAAGCTTTCGACCAAGAGTTCGTTGAGTTAGCAAGGTCCGTTTATTTTACAAATGATAAGCGAGCGGAAATTAAAAAAGCAATCAATAGTAAAACAGGGTCTGAGTTAATCGAAGAAAAATCGTATAGTGATTATTCGGCGAATAATAAATAAACTCGATTAAATTAATGAGTGTTAAAAAAATATTATTTATAGGCCTCAGTTCTGTTGGCGATGTTGTCATGACAACGCCAGTCTTGCAGTCCTTGCAAAATAAGTATCCTGAAGCTCTATTTGATATTGTAGTTGATAAGCGAGGCACCGGTTTATACAAAAATTATCCGCGGCTAAATAAATTATATTTAAAAGATAAAGATCGGCTATTAAGAGGTGTGCCGGATTTATTACTGCAACTCTGGAAAAATCGTTATGATCTTGTTGTTGATGTAAGAACAGATGGGCTTGCATACTTACTACGAGCTAAAAAAAGATATACAAAATGGTCTGCAAAAAGTTATGGCCCACATGCAGTAGAAAAATTAATGGGCGTTATTGCAAAGTTACATGGAGACAAGCCTATTCCGCCAACCAATGTTTGGC
>LWDU01039760.1_pt1 | contig 14078 bp, 14 predicted proteins | sample 727161 | NCBI WGS metagenome assembly LWDU01 (sample SAMN04566230, study PRJNA314399) | hydrothermal vent metagenome | isolation source: deep sea hydrothermal plume seawater | place: Mexico: Gulf of California, Guaymas Basin | collected 2004-07-11 | reverse complement strand
CGGCGAGCGATATATTGACCGCCTGCACTGCGAGTTCGGCGATGAGTTCGTTCTGAGCTTGGCGAGCGCAAAGCGGAACTGACCTTCCTCTACGCCAGCGAACGAGAAGATTAGAGACAAAGTATGGTCGCCACTGGTATGGGGATTTGCCCCTTGCCCGAATTCATCATCGAGCAGCCGGACATACAAAAGCGACCGATGGTTAAACCAGCGTTCAGTCGGTCGATTAAGTTTGCCCATATTCCCAAACGCGAGCGCGAATATTTCATTTTATCATTACTCGACGAGACCAAACGCAGCCCCTGACTTCTCGCGATAGATAGTTGATATAGGCCTTTTCAGCTAGCGCGGTCGTGGCAAAAAAACGGGGTATTAACCGGTAGAAAATGACATCGCCCCATAATATCCTGGCGCAAAAAGAACTACAACATTGTTTATGTATCTCATACTACTATACCGTCAGGAGCAAGAATGAAAGAGATAGGATTCATCGGCCTGGGCAATATGGGCATCAGCATGGCCAAAAATCTCATCGAAAACGGTTTCAACCTCACCGGATTCGACCTCAATCCACAGCAACTAGACACACTCAAAGAGTTGGGCGGCACACCGGTCGCCACCTGCAAGGAAGTTGGGGAAAAGGCCGACGCCGTTTTCATCATGGTGCTCAGTGGCGCACAGATCAAACAAGCGCTCTTCGGCGACTCGGGCTTACTCGCAAGCCTTAAACCCGGGTCCACGATCATCGTCTCGGCCACCGTGCACCCGTCAGAGATACGCGAACTCGAACAGCCCATCCTCGACCGGGGCATCCACCTGGTCGATACCCCGGTCAGCGGCGGCAAGCCCGGCGCGGAAGGCGGCACGCTCACCCTAATGACAGCAGCGCCACAACAGGTATTCGACGATATCAAACCCGTGCTGCAGGCCGTCGGTAAAAACATCTTTCACGTCGGCGAGGAAGTCGGCCTGGGCCAAACCGTCAAAGCGTCTTTACAGGCCCTCATCGGCTCGACCTTCACCGCCATATTCGAATCGTTAGTGCTCGGCGTCAAATCGGGCGCGAAGGCCGAGATCCTCTTTGAAGTTTTCCGCTCCAGCGGGGTCGGCAGCCCCCTTTTTGAAAACGCCGCTTCGCTCATCATGGAACGAAAATTCAAAGACACCGGCAGCCATATCGGCACCATGTACAAAGACCTCGGCATCACGATGAATATGGCCAAGGAAAATGGCGTATCGATGTTCACCACCAGCGCCGCTTTTGAGCTATTTCAGGCGGGCATCTCGCTTTTCCCAGACGAAGACAATTGGTCCATCGTCAAATTGCTCGAGCAAATCGCCGGCACAACCGTAGAGAAATCCGCCGAGGAGGCATAATAAAATGAAGTTAGGCGTCATCACCGACGGCATCAGCCGAGATTTCGAGCACGCATTAAAGCGCATGGCCGAGTTTGAACTTCAGCATGCCGAGCTGCAATTTGTTTGGGACAAAGAGGTCGGAGATCACAGCAACGAGCAGATTCAACAGATAAAAACGCTCGCGGAACAATACAACATTACCATCTCCTGTATCTCACGCCATAATTTCGCCGGCTTGTCCGTTATGGACGTCGAACCGGCAGATGAAATATTCCAAACACATTTGCACGGGCTTAAATGCTGTATCGATATGGCCAAAACGCTCGGCACGAAGCTCGTGCGCATTATGAGCGGCCGCAAAGAAATGATCCTTTTCGGGCACAATGGCGCGGAAGTTTGGAATGTCAGCAATGGCGCCTGGGATCGCTTTCTAAAACTTATGGAGCCCATCGTGCAAGTCGCCGAGGACAACGACGTCACGCTCGTCGTCGAGACGGGGAACAACTCGATGATCACCTCGGGTTTTCTCGGCAAAAAACTCATCGACGACTTGGGTAGTAAACGTCTTAAGATCCTTTGGGACATTCCCAACACCCTCTACTGCGCCGATATACCCTATCCGAATGCCTACGAACACATCAAAGACCACATCGGCCATATCCACATCAAGGACGCCAAGGTCAATATCCCTCACGCGACCTTGGGCATTTGCCCACTGGGCGAAGGCGACGCGGCACCCTATCTCGCAGACATCGCCACGGCGCTAAAACGAGACAACTACCAGGGCATCATCTCCTACGAAAGCGTCTATCGCCCCGACGGCGGCACATTCGAAGACGGGTTCAGGACTTGTATGCCGGCGTTCAAAAGGATTTTCGGCGATGATGCATAACTCGGCGGACAGAACAACATGCGCTTGATCAAGCACCTTCCCGACCCGTTTCTAATGCAAGACGGGCGCCGCGCCATATCCGGAGAAGATTGGCAAAAACGGCGCGAAGAAATCAAAAACATGATGCTTAACATTCAATACGGGACGATGCCCGGCCCGCCGGAAAAAGTATCCGTCACCATCATAGAATCACAGACGCAGGTCAACGGCGAAATCGGCGAGAAGTTGCGTTTCAACTTCACCCCGCAAGAGGACCGTCCCGATCTCGCCTTTGGCATGGATGTGACCGTTGGGCACCCCTCTCCGGATAGCATCGCCCAACGCAAAGAAACCGTCAAAGGTTTTGCGCAAGACGGCATCCCCGTGCTTATCTATGTCGGCAACAGGCAATTTGAGCAACTGCTCGCCAAAGGGTATATGGTCATTTGTTATGAAAACAACCAGCTCGAACCGATGGAAATGGGCCATGCCATCGTCGGGCCCGCCCGCACGGCCTATCAACAACTCGCGCCCGATCGCTATTGCTGGGGTTCGATTTCCGTATGGGCCTGGGGCGGTTTGCGCCTTGTCGATTATGCATTAACCTTATCCGCTATCGACCCTCTGCAGATTATGATCTCCGGCCATTCCCGCAATGGCAAAACCGCGCTACTTGCCGGCGCACTAGACGAGCGCATTACCCTGGTCAACCCTGCGGGATCCGGTTGCGCAGGGGCCGGCTCCTACCTCGCGCTCGGCGAAAGATGCGAGGACCTTGCCGCGCTTACCAGCCGCGAGCGATGGTGGGCCTGGGCCCATGCCGATTTCGAGCAATGGGCGGGACGCGAAGAAGAGCTGCCCTTTGACCAGCACTTCCTCATGGGTCTCGTTGCACCGCGCGCCCTATTGCGCACAGAAGGCACCACGGACGAGTGGGCGAACCCCGCGGGCACCTGTGCCTCATTTTTGGCTACGGAACCGATCTACGACTTCCTCGGCGTACCCGAACGCAATGGCATCTTTTTCCACGAGGGCGGCCACGACCATACTGAAGAAGACATTGCCGTGCTTGCGGATTTTGCCGACACCTATTTTTTCGGCGTCCCGTTAGAGGGTAGCTTCAAGAGCCTGCCACAAGATCAAGCAGAACGCCCCGCAGCTTTCGACTGGGCGAAACCATCATAAGGGGCGACCTGGAAAAAACGCGTAGCTAAAGCCGATATTCGTTTTAATTCTCATTTGAGCACGACGAGTTCGTTCCGCGCGAATCGAACTGAACGGAGGCAATACCTGATGCCCACAACAACCGCACCTGAAAACATCGTCGCCAATTTCATCGAACCCGCCGATCCGAACCGCGATTATGTACATTGGCGCAACTTCCTGCGCCAGTGGTGGGTGCTCGGGCCTTTCTCCTTCGCCGAGCGCGCCTACGCCACTGATGACCCCGCCCGCGCGCTCAATGATCATTTTATCGCCGACGAAGCCCTGCTCGTCCCCCGCGAGGACGAGGAAATAACCGGCTGCATCTGGCGCCGGTATTCGGCCGTTAGCGTGATGAACAAATGGTGGGAATTGACACCAGAGCGGGTCTTGCTGCGCCACCACCACCAACTGCGGCTGAGGAGTAAGGAGCCGCAACCCGAACCGCCCGGCGGCGTGCACGTGACGATGGACTTGTTCACCATCGAGGACGAGCTAATGCCGTGTTGGGGTTCGCCCGAGCGCGGCATCCCCGGCGAACCGCACTGCCCCCGCTGGAGACCCATATCCCCGCCAAACCGGACCGCTGCCCCGAGTGCAGCCAACGGGTTGGCTATTACACCTCGTATAGCTCATGGGAATTCCCGCGTCGTGCCTGGGATCAGCCGAGCTTTCCCTTCGACCATTCGGTCAGTTACCTGGCGGCCCAGGTACGAGTCGAGGAAGCAAGCGATTATCTGCTGCGGTGGAGCTCTAACACACCTTGCCGGATCTGGGCGATGAAGGCTGGGCCGAACCCGGGCTGGCACTGCTGTCCAATGGCGAGGGCAATGCGCCGCTCTACTTCGCGCGCTCCGCCGACGGGGGCCGCACCTGGAGCGATCCGGTGCGCAGCCGGCTGCACGGACAGTATCCGGGGCTATTGGCGATGAGCAATGGGATGCTTGTCGCCACCTATGGCCGGCCGGACAACCGGATCGCGGTCTGCCTTGACGGCTATGGGGAGGGCTGACCCTACGAAATTACCGTCTCGACGGCACCCGGATGGCAAGGCGTCACAGCGGTAGAAATTGCAGCTGACGAAATACTCGTGGTCTTCGAGGACCAATTGTGGGAGCCTACGCGCGACAATAAGAAGGTGGTCCGGCACCTGATCGCCCACAAGGTCCGGCTGGAACTATTGGCCACCGAAGCCGAGTAGAAGCCGTCCCCGACTGTCGCACAGCAACATCGCCGGTACTTTTTCCGACAATTTTGCTTAGCCCTTAAAAAACGCCGGGCAATTTGACACCTTACGCTTCCACCGACCACATCGTATTGCGCGCCTTGTAACTCAGCAACTCCGAATAGTGGTGCACCTGGCAGGCCTGTTGCCCTTCACCGACAGTCGTCGGCACTTCGAGCACAAAATCGGCAAAATGCGGCGCGTTAAACGCCACAAAGGCCAGGGATATTCCGTCGACATAACGGTCGTGCCTGACACTCAAGTCGGGAAAGACGATCGGCCCGGTGTCCACTTGGTAGCTGTGGTCCTCGCGCCGGGAATTTATTGTTTTCGCCGGGCATTCGATAATCGCACGCAACTGAGTCTCATCGTTCCAGATCTCCGTCTGCGAGACGATGGGTAGCAAAGCATAGTTCGCGTTGACGATCGCCTCGTTATCCCGCAATTCGTCCGTCTTTACACCTTCAGTCAGGTAGTATCTCGGCCCCCCAAACGGAAAATCCATTGAAGGCAGGCATTCTTTGTATTGCGGGTTGAGATAAGCCTTGCGCCTAAAGGCCACACTATGCTCGGGGCCAAAGATCGGCATAAAATCGTAGTTGTCCTCCTGGAAGAGGCCGTTGGGCGCAAAAGTGCGCTCACCCTTGCAGGAGCCCACCTGGATATAATCCTCGTGCTGTCCGCTCCGCTCATCGATGATGCGAGTGCGCGATTCGACCCAAAACCGCACTTCGTTTCTGGCGGCAGTGCTAAGTATAAACGAACGACCGTAGTCGAGTGGTACCATAGTCACCTTGTCCTTAGGGTTGTGACGATAACCGCATGGATATTGAAGATTTTAATCTTTCACCAAATTCAGAGGCCCAACACCTGCCATTTCTTCTACGCCTGCGACAACAACCCGAATTGGCCAGCGACTAGACCGAACCGGCCGGTGGAGATTTTAGCGTTGGACGGGTCATGGGCTTATCTTTCCAGGTACGTTATTCTTTCGCACAATTTCAAACTAAAATACCTATTGTGTCTCCCTTCCCCAAGGGAGACGGCCAGAGGGACATTTATGGCGCCCAATATCGTGCTTTTTTTGACCGATCAATTGCGACGCGACGCACTGGGGTGCTATGGCAATAAAACCTGCCAGACGCCGCATTTAGATCAACTCGCCAATGCAGGCATCCGTTTCGACCAGGCCTATACTACAAGCCCGGTCTGCTCACCTGCTCGCGCTTCGTTGATGACGGGGCTATATCCGCACAAGCACGGCGTGATGATCAATACGCATATCGCGCCCGCCTGGAACAGGGGTCTATCGACCGACGTAGCGACCTTTAGCCGCCTGTTAAAAGAGACCGGTTATGCCCTGGACTATGCGGGCAAATGGCATGTGCACCAAGATCTGGGGCCGGAGGAATTCGGCTTTGACCGGCACATTATCGGGAGTGCACAGAGCGAAATGGAACCCGGCTCAGCATTGACGGTCGATTTTCCCGGCAATTCTTTTCCCGTCGCAGGCACAAGTGCCTTGCCAAAAGAAGAGCATAAAACGTGGAAAGTGGCCGATGACGGCATTGCGATGCTACGCGAGCGGGCCGGCGGTGATCAACCCTTCTTTTTACGCGTCGACGCGACCGCGCCGCATTTCGCCAATATAGTACCCGAGCCTTATGCCTCGATGTACGACCCGCAAACGATTGAACCCTGGCCAAATTTTGCCGAATCGTTTACCGGCAAACCCGCCGCGCATTTGCGCAAACACCAAGAATGGCATCTCGAAGATAAGGACTGGTCCTGGTGGCAGCAGGTGATCGCCAAATATTATGGCGATGTGTCGCTAATCGATACTTGCGTGGGGCGGGTGCTCGACGCGATTGGCGAGTGCGGCATCGAAGATAATACGATCTTTATTTTCAGCGCGGATCACGGCGACTCGTTGGGCAGCCACAAGCACTTTGAAAAGTCTGGTACGATGTATGATGAGGTCTTTCGCATTCCGTTATTGGTAAAAATGCCGGGGAGCGAGCACAGGGCCATCCCGCAATTTGTTCGCTTGCTGGATTTAATGCCCACCCTCGTCGAATGCGGCGGCGGCGCATTACCTACAGGGCTCGATGGCAAGAGCTTGCTGCCGTTTTTAGAAGGCAATAGCCCGGAAGACTGGCCCGATAGTGTATATTGCGAAAGCCATGGCGAGGTCTGGGGCTATAGCTCGCAGCGGATGGTGCGTAGCGAACGATGGAAATATGTGTATTCACCGAACGATATGGACGAGCTATACGATCTTGAAGCCGACCCCGCGGAGTTGCGGAATCTCATCGATGACGCCTCGTCCGCCGATACGCTCAAACAGATGAAAGCGCGCCTGATCGGATGGAATGACGCGACGGACGATATCCCCGAGCCGATATTGCCCTACAATTAAGGGGAACCACCAAGGGAATCCAGCGAATAAAGACCATCGATCTCGATTAAGAACCCACCTCAGAGGCACCTAGATAAAGCGCATATACCCTAGGTAAAGCCTCATCGGTCTTTTGTATACTCACCTGCACTCGCACCGATTGCCCCCCTAACTCCGCCAGCGATTTCCCAGTCCAGTTCACCGAACAATCGAGCCCGTCCGGTCCGGCGACTTGCCCGCCGGCAAAACCCGCCAGCAACTGAAAGCGCTCGTCCAGCAAATCGACCGACAACCCCGACACGCCATCGGCATTGATACGGATCACCCCATCCTGCGGCACCACCACAGGCGCCGAGCAGATGGTGCCTTCCTCCACCCCCGGATTCAGCCCGAGCCACCCCAACGGTCGCGCGGCAGTGTCGCCAGCGCCACTTCGGCGTGGTAGTGCGTAGCCACATCCTCAGCTTTTTGCCCGACATTGCGCCAGCGGCCGTGCTAGATGCGCGTTTCGTCGCCGACATTCAAGATGCCATTGCCTTGGCAGAGCACGGTGTTATAAGCGCAGCCCGACGTCGGCGTTACCGGTGAGTCATCATGATGAATAAACACCTGCCCTGGCGTCGCGCCTGGTTCGCGGAAACGAACGCCGTCATTGGACACTAGCAAGCCTAAGTCGCAGCTGATCTTGCCGAAGTTCTCCCCGAAAGCCTGGCTGTGCCAGATTCCGTAGGCCCCCACACAAACATTGCCAAAACTAGCCGCACCCACGCCAAGATGGACCTGATCATAAGCATTATGCGCGTCGCGCTGTTCCGGATCGGCCGGCTCCGGCAGGGCAAAAGCCCACTGCCACAAGTCCGGCCAATTATCGAAATCATAGGAAGCATGTGCCGTGCCGGTGCGCCCACCCGCCGCACCCCCTTCGGTATAGGCAGCGCTCCATTGCGTACCGGGAAATACCTGCGAGTGCACGATATACTGGCCCTCGTGTTTAATAAACGAACAGTGTTCGACAAACTGCCCGACAAAAGGCAACGCCGTCACTGTCCACTGCAAACCCATCAGCCGATACCGCGCAAGCCATACTGAGCGAAGTGCCGTATTCCTCAATGACCGGATCGGTCTGGTCAGGAAAAAATTCGTAGCCCATTTTATAACGCCGCGCCGGGTCGAGATCGTCGTCGTCGCGGATGACCGCCGCGCCGCTGACGATCGTGTGCGGCAGCTCGAACGCGTTATTGTCTCGGTTGCCTTTAAACAAAAGCTGATTGAGCGTGGGTTTATTCCAGGTGAAGCCGTCATCGCTCTCCGCATAACACAGCGGACCTTGCAGGAACTCGTATCCTTCTTGGGCATCGAGCAGCCAGTCTTGCGGTTTGGCGATTTGCTGTTTTTTGCGCGGCGACCAATCGGGGTTCGTACCGCGATGAGAGGCGTAATACCACATGCGGAACTTGCCTTCGTCGTAGAGTACTGTGCCGTAGAAATGCGCCGCCAGATTGTCCGGCGCATCGCTGTCGGTCGGGCTCGGCAGCAGCACCGGCTCCTGCCGCACCGTGGGTTTGCTCAGATAGAGGCAAGTATTTTTGCGCAACGGCAGAGATACGTCGTCGATGGCCAGTAGTATCTGTTGCATGTATATCCTTTTATTTTTTTGCTGTTCTTTACAGGAAGATATGCCATTTAGCAGCCGCTTATATTAGCATCAACTCATTTTCATCACAAGTTATCGTAAGGATAACAATGGACTCGCGCTTTATATATCTTCGCTTTAGCGAGAAATTGCGCACCCCAATTACTTAGCTGTTTTACGGTAAGCCCCAAGGCGAATATATTCAGGGCGTCGCGCAAATATTCACAACGCTCACATATCTCGCCTTGCCGCAAAGGAGCCCTCCATGATCCAGCACATCGTCCTGCTCAAACTCAAACCCGATACAAGCGCAATACAAAAAACCGCGCTACTCGAAGGCCTCGTCGCCCTTAAACACGAGAATAAGATCCTCGGTATCGAATCGGTCACTGGTGGCGACAACAACAGCCCCGAGGGCAAGACGAACGGCTTCGATTGGGGATTCTCTATGACCTTTACCGACGCCGCCGCCCGCGACGCCTATCTGCCGCACCCCGATCACAAAGCTGTTGGCCGAGATTTGTTGCGGCCGATTGTGGAAGAGGTACTCGTCTTCGACTACGAAATATGAAATTGTGCATGGCCGAATTTCATATACGGCCCGCACAAATAAAGATCCTGGTCAGACACACCCGTTAAAACCCCTTTCTCCAGATTGCTGGCGGTTGCGATAGTGGCTAATTTCCGGGGTGTGGCCTATTCTTTGCAACCTACGCAAGTCGCAATCACGCAGTCGAGTTATTCGCCATTTCCAACATCACGCAGCAATAATACAAAGGGAACAAATCAGTGATCTCAGTCAAAGGTAAATGGGCGCTCATCACCGGTGCGAGCCGGGGCATCGGTTATCTCACCGCACAGTTTATGGCCGAACAAGGATGTAATCTGGTCTTGCACAGCCGTGACCTTGCTCATTCTGAGAAAATACTGGAAGAGGTAAAGGCACTCGGCGTCGAGGCCTATTGCGTCCAGGCCGAACTCGCCAACCACGACGAAGTGGTGGCCATGCTCGATGAGATCGAATCCAAGGGTACCGCCGTCGACATCGTCTGCAACAACGCCGCGGTGCAGATCGCCTATCGCTCAGATTGGTGGCAGACACCGGTCGAAGATTTCGATATGAGTTTTCGCATCAATTTCAACGCAGTCGCCACGATTTGTTATCGCCTGATGCCGCCGATGATCGAACGCGGTTTTGGCCGGGTGATTAATACGACTAGCGGGATAAAAAACCAGCCGGAACAGGCCGGATACTCGGCGAGCAAAGCGGCCCTAGATAAATTCACTACCGATTTGGCAACCAAACTCGATGGCACGGGCGTATTGATCAACTTGACCGATCCGGGCTGGTGCCGCACCGACTTGGGTGGCCCCCAAGCCCCGAATGCCCCCGAAAGCAGCATTCCCGGCGTAGCGGTCGGCGCCTTTGTCGACGACGGCAAGAACGGCCGTTTTCTCAACGCAGCGGATTTTGCCGATATGTCGCTGGAAGACGCCGTCAAAAAAGCGGCGACTCTATAAGAATAATTCAGGAGGATATAACCTCTCTGATTACCGATTTCTACCGCAACGATACTTTTGAAAGATACAGATACATTGAGATACTTTTTTTTGATCCCATTTGTCATAGCCTGCGCCAACGGCACCTCTGGCCCGACCAGCGCGAATGCCAATACCGAAGCCGAGGCCAACATTAGTGCCGATACGCCCACTTGCACCGACGGCCTGCAAAACGAGAATGAAACCGGTGTCGATTGCGGCGGTCCGTGCAAGCCCTGCAGCGTACTCGCCACCGGCCAATTCACCCACCCAGGTGCACTCGACTCACAGGAAGAACTCGACTTCGTCAAGGCGCAGATCGAGGCGGGGGCCGAAGGCCCCCGCGAGATGGCGACCGCACGGGTTGAGCGAGATCGATTCGCAAGGCGCAAACGCCAACACCTCCAGGGACGACGCCAACGCAGCCTATGCGCAAGCGCTGCTCTGGTACTACTCCGGCGACGAGACCTATGCCGAGCGATCCATTGCTATTCTAAATGCCTGGGCGAGCTTGCAAGGCTTCACCGCCGGCTCCGACCAAGACAAGCTGCAGGCCGGGTGGATCGGCGCGATTTTCGCGCCAGCGGCAGAGATCATGCGCGCATATCCAGGTTGGGCTGCCGAGGATGTCGAAAAGCTACAGGCCATGTTCAGGCGGGCCTTCTATCCGCAGTTGGATCGGGCCAGTTCCTGGAACGGCAATGTCGATTTGACGCAGATCGACGCCATGATGGCCATCGCGGTTTTCAACGAAGATATCGAGCTATTCAACGCGGGTATCGAGCGGTGGCAAAAGAGAACACACTCCTATTTCTATCTTGAGTCAGACGGTGAAGTCCCAGCGATCAGTGGAGACGGCAACAACGTGCAGTCCTTCTGGAGCAAGCCGACCGCCTGGGTCGATGGCCTGACCCAGGAGACCTGCCGCGACAATGGGCACCATGCGCAATTCGCCATCGGCTCGGCGATACACGCCGCCGAAGTCGCGTGGCATCAGGGTGTCGATCTGTATGCGGGGGAAAGCGAGCGCTACACGGCGACACTGGAACTTATGGCCACCCAGTTGCTCACCGGTGATATGCAAGGCACTTGCGCTGATAATACGGCGTCAAAGAGTCTGTTCGACACCTGGGAGGTCGCATATAACCATTATCACAACCGCATGGGGATTGACCTGCCGCAAACCAGAGCCTTGATCGAAACAAAAATCAGGCCCAACGCTCCCAGAGCCGTCTGGAATTTGGCCTACGAGACGTTGACGCATGCGGGGTTTTGAGCATAGTAAAAACTCGCCGAGTATGATCCGATGATCGAGCTTTGATCCAAACGAAAACCCGTGCAAGACCCAGAGCCTTATAGAGAAACTGGGTCATCCACAAACAGCAAAGAAGAGTCAACCATGAGCACTAACCATTGTTATTCAACTCGTCTTCACCGCACTCTGGTCCATTCGCGCAACAAAATGAGCATTATATTGGCGCTATTGCTCGTTGTCGGAGCCGCCTCCGATACCTCCGCACAACAAGCCAAACAACCACAGCAAAGGGATCGAAACTTAGATCCATCCGGTTTCCCCTGGCCGGGCGGTGCCAAAATGGCGCTCAGCCTGACCTTCGACGACGGTCGTTCGAGCCAGGTAACCCACGCAGTGCCCGTGCTGGATTCCCTCAACGCCAAGGCGACGTTCTACGCGCAGCCCGACAATCTACTCGAAGAATTGGAACTTTGGCAGCAAGCCGCCGCCGCGGGGCACGAATTCGGCAACCACACGGTCGGACATCCGTGCACCGGCAACTTTGCCTGGGTCAGATACGACGGCGTCGTGCTCGAATCGTACGACCTCGATAGGATGCGCAGCGAAATCTTGCAGGCGAATGACGAGATCGAAAAACTGCTGGGGGTTCGCCCCGTTAGTTTCGCCTATCCCTGCGGCCAAACCTACGTCGGGCGCGGCAAAAATACTAAGAGCTATGTTCCACTGGTCGCCGAACTCTTCCAGACCGGCAGGCGCTGGCTGGATGAAACCTCGAACGCACCCGACCACTTCGACACCGCGCAGGTGATGGCCATGCGGATGGACGGCGAAGACTTCGATGCCGTACACCGCATGATCGAACGCACCAAACGCAGCGAGAACTGGCTGGTCCTGGCAGGACACAGCGTCGGCGATTCACCCTATCGAACGAATCTCGATATGTTAAGGGCACTGGTGGTCTATGCGCAAGATCCCAACAATGGCGTGTGGCTCGCGCCCGTATCGGAAGTAGCATCCTTTATCGCCAAGGAACAGGCGGCCAAAGAATAAGACTATCGCCCGGCGCTTATTTGCCCTTCCATTCCGGTTTGCGCTTCTCAGCGAACGCTTCCGGACCAGCGATAAAATCCTCCGAGGCGTAGAGCTTCTCGGCCATCGGAAAGCTCTGTCCCACCGCCTCCCACAGCGGCAGTTCCAACCCACGCAGCGCCGCCTCTTTGCTGGCGCGCAACGACAGCGGCGCACATTCCATAATCTGCGCCACCCAGCGCTCAGTAGCCGCGTGCAATTCTTCGCCCGAGGTAACTTCATTGACCAACCCCACGCGATGCGCCTCTTCCGCGCCGATAAACTGCCCGGTCAACACCATGCCCATCGCCACGCTATAGGGCACACGGCGCACCAGTCGATGGATGCCGGCGCCATCGGCCATCAGCCCCCGACGCACTTCAGGCAAACCAAATTGCGCATTGTCCGCGGCCAGCACGATGTCGCAGCCCAATACCAGTTCGAGACCACCGCCGACGGCATAGCCGTGGACCGCCGCCAATAAGGGCTTCCAGCAATCCCGGCCACGCTGAAAACCCAATGCCTCATTGGTAACCACTTCGTCGCGATTGTGCTCGCGCACTTTCTCGCCCTGCTCGGCTCGCCACTTCAAGTCAGAGCCGGCGCTAAAAGCACGTTCACCACTGCCAGTGAGCACCGCCATCCAGATATCATCATCGTCGCGCACTCTCGTCCACGCTTCACCCAATTCGTCCGCCATCGGTGGGTGCATGGCGTTGAGCACCTCGGGGCGGTTAAGCGTAATCCAAGCGACGTGGTCTTGCTGTGCAAAAAGTATGTATTCGTATTCAGCCATATATATTCTTATTCCCTTGGAGCCCCACCCAGGCCCTTGTTCTTATTTTGCAATTATAACCTATCGATTTTTAATCGTTTTTCCATCGTGCATATCAGCCACAGCTTGGTTGATATCCTCTAAACCGTAAAACGAGACCAGTCGATCAAATGGGAAGCGGCCTCCTATAAATAAATCGATAAGATGGGGAATGAACACGTCGGGCACACTATCACCTTGTACTACCCCCCGCAGGGTGCGGCCAAAAAAAAGGTGGCGCATGGGGATTTGAACTTCGGCATCCGCCGAGCCCCCCCCAACATGGGCACATACTCCCAGAACCTTTAAGCACTCAACCGCCTGCCGCAGCACATCTGGGTTTCCCGTCGTGTCCAGCGAATAGTTGACACCGCCCGGACAGATCTCTTGCACGACCTTTATTATGTCACTCGTCTCCGCGCCATTAATGGCATGTGTTGCGCCGAGTTCACGAGCCAAATCGAGCCGCTGCTGGTTGGTGTCCACCGCGATAATCGTGGTGCAGCCGGCGACCACCGCTGCCATCAGCGCGCTCAAGCCGACCGAGCCCGTGCCGAATATGAGGATCGAGGAACCCACCTCGGCAGCGAGCGAATTGAGCACTGTGCCCGCGCCCGTCTGTATGCCGCACCCCAATGGCCCCAATAATTCGAGCGGTACATCCGGTCTTACCTTGACGACATTGCGTTCGGTGGCGATCGCGTAATCGGCAA
>LWDU01036664.1_pt1 | contig 14078 bp, 10 predicted proteins | sample 727161 | NCBI WGS metagenome assembly LWDU01 (sample SAMN04566230, study PRJNA314399) | hydrothermal vent metagenome | isolation source: deep sea hydrothermal plume seawater | place: Mexico: Gulf of California, Guaymas Basin | collected 2004-07-11 | reverse complement strand
GCATCCAAAGAATTCGGGGTTCGATGGGGTAGGCACTGGATGGACATAGTGCGGTATGCTGAATCGGTTGGGAGGACTCGGAATTATCCTTTTCCCTTTGCCTGGCGCTACCGTGATTATGTGATTGATTCCTTCAATTCCGACAAGCCTTACAACCAGTTCATCAAAGAGCAGATTGCAGGCGATTTGCTTCCATTTGATTCGGTTGAAGAACAAAACCGAAACCGGATTGCGACCGGTTTTCTGGCCCTTGGTTCACAGGATCTGAATGAGCGCAACCTGAATCAGTATCTCATGAATGTGGCCGATGAACAGATCGACACAACCAGTCGGGTGTTCATGGCGTTGACAACGGGTTGTGCCCGGTGTCATGACCATAAATTCGATCCTATTCCCACTGCCGATTATTATGCATTGGCGGGGATTTTCCGCAGTACAGATCTGAAATCCGGTTATATGAACCGGCAAGGAGGTAACAAGGGGCCTTTCAAGCCAGAGCATTTAGTTTCTCTGACATTGGATGAATCCGAATTCAGAATTGCCGGACAAGTCGAGGTTGAGGTCCCGACCAAAAAGATGAGGGGGCGATTAAACCGACTGAAAAAAGAATTGAAAGCCGTTCAAAAACGGGGCGTGAAAAAGAAGAGAGTCCCTCGGAAAAAAAATACAACAAAGGCTGAAAAAAACATCGTTGAACCCAATGCCGATTCATTGAGAAATGCGGGTCTTTCTCGTAGGGAAAAACAGAAACGGATTTCAGGGCTCAGACGGCAGATTAAAAAACTGGAGAGAGACATTTCCGGGCAGGAGAATGCTTTTGCAGTCAAGGGTGATTTTGCGATGGGAGTTTCTGAAAGGAAAAAGCCGATCGATTGTCGGATCAATGTTCGGGGTGATGCCGCGAATCTTGGTGATCGGGTGCCCAGGGGATTTCTTCGCGTGATTCATAATGAGAACGAAGTGTCCATTCCACCGGGACAGAGTGGGCGACTCGAATTAGCGGAGTGGATTGCATCTGAAGATCACGCCTTAACGGCACGAGTGATGGTGAACCGAATCTGGCACCATCTTTTTGGGAGGGGGCTGGTTCGAACCGTGGATAATTTTGGTTCTAGCGGGTCCGTCCCGACCCACCCTGAACTATTGGATCATCTGGCTGTGAAATTCATGGAGGATGGATGGTCCGTTAAAGGAATGATTCGTCGAATCATGTTGAGTCGAGCCTATCGGATGAGCAGTGAGCATCAGGAAAATAATTACGCGGTGGATCCGGATAATACCCTGCTCTGGCGGATGACCATGCGTCGCCTCGAAGTCGAAGCCATTCGTGATGCCATTCTTGCTGTATCAGGCAATCTTGACTTGGAACCTCCGGAAAACGGTTCCGTGGTTGCGGGTTTCAAACCCGGTGAAATTGGACGGAACAAAGGGACACTACCTGATTGGATTCAAATGAATCATCGGAGTGTTTATCTTCCAGTGGTTCGCAATTTTCTCCCGGACATGTTTGAGACATTTGATTTTGCTGAACCGAGTTCAGTGATCGGCAGACGTGATGTGACCACGGTTTCCACCCAGGCATTATTCATGTTGAATAGTGCGTTTATCCTGGAAGCTGCCAGGAACACGGCAAAGCGGGTGATGACTTCCGGGACCTTGTCCGCCCCGGAAAAAGTCGACTGGCTTTATCTGAGGGCGTTGGGAAGGCATTCGTCCAAAGCTGAGACCCAAAGAGTGCTGACCTATATCGATATGGCTGCTTCTGGAAAGAATGTGGTGGATGCCTGGGCCGGGTTTTGTCAGACCTTGTTTGCTTCTGCCGAGTTTCGATATCTACAATAACATGAATCACGAAGGTCCGACATTCGAATCGATGAACAAGACAGAAAATACCCACGGGATGATCAGTCGACGGGAAGCCTTGAAGGTCGCTTCCTGCGGATTTGGATACCTTGCTCTGGCGGGATTGAGTGCCGGCTCTGCGATTCAAGGTGCCGGCTTTCGAAATCCATTGGGGCCAAAGAAACCTCATTTTCGGAATCGTGCCAAACGGGTTATATTCATGTTCATGCAAGGGGGACCCAGTCATCTGGACACTTTCGATTACCGTCCAGAACTGAAACGTTTTGCCGAGAAGTTGGATCAGGGCAAGAAAGGTGGGTTGTTCCCGTCTCCGTTTGAGTTTCGTCCACAGGGGCAAAGCGGGTTGATGATTTCCGAACTATTTCCCCACTTGGCCCGTCATGCCGATGAACTGTGTATTCTAAACGGTATGAATACCAACAGCCCGGCGCATCCCCAAGCAACGGTGATGGTTCATACCGGTAGCACAAATTTTGTCCGCCCCTCGATGGGAGCCTGGATCACCTACGGTTTGGGAAGCTTGAACCAGGATCTACCGGGATTCATCACCATCAATCCGACCCCCAACCTGGGGGGGGCACAGAATTACGGGTCTTCTTTCCTGCCGGCTGCTTATCAGGGATCGCGGATGGGTGTTGGAAATGATGCGATGCGGAATATCGTCAACTCACAGTTCACTCGTGATGAACAGCGAAGGCAAGTGGATTTGTTGCAGTCAATGAATCGAAACCTCATCCGGAAAGTTCGTCGCAACAGTGAAGTGGAGGGGATCATCGAGTCCTACGAGTTGGCTTATCGAATGCAAACGGCCGTGCCGGGTGTCATGGACTTGTCCAAAGAGTCCGATGGAGTCCGTAAGGCTTATGGAATCGACCGGAAGGAAACTAATAATTTCGGCACTCAGTGCCTGATGGCTCGAAGGTTGGCGGAAAGCGGTGTACGGTTCATCCAGGTGACTCATCGTGGTTGGGATCAGCACCGGAATCTCAAGCAGCGGCTTGAGACGAACTGTTCTGCAACGGACCTTCCGATTTCCGCATTGATCGGTGATTTGAAACAGCGTGGACTTCTGGATGAAACGCTGCTGGTCTGGGGGGGGGAATTCGGACGTTCCCCACAGGGTCAGAACGGTGATGGGCGAAGGCATAATAACCGTGGGTATACAATGTGGATGGCCGGTGGCGGTATCCGTGGTGGGATGAACTACGGTTCTACAGACGATCTCGGCGGAACCGCCGTTGAGGACAAGATGCATATTCATGATTTGCATGCGACCATTCTGCACCTGATGGGGTTGGATCATGAACGATTGACCCATCGGTACGCCGGGCGGGATTTTCGGTTGACGGATGTAGCCGGTCAAGTTGCCCATCGCATTATTTCCTGATTTCCTGGCTTCCAGATCTCAGAAAGTCTGTAACCCGATCACCGGTTCGGGCGTCCTTTACTTCAATATTATAATCTGCTTACGTTTATATCCTATGAAACGACTCTTAATTCTATTGTTCCTCGTATTGTGTCTTGGCAATGTCCAAGCGGACGAAAAAATCACCCATGAATTCTGGCCTCAATGGCGTGGCCCCATGCTGAACGGTGTTTCTCCCAGTGCAAAACCACCGGTTTCATGGAGTGAAGAAAAGAACGTAAAATGGAAAATCAAGATTCCCGGACGTGGTTCTGCTTCACCGGTTGTATGGGGCGACTACTTGTATGTGCTTTCCTCCATTCCGACCGGAGAAAAGGTCGTTGTAACCGGGAATAATAATGGTGCTAACGTCCAGGGACGGGATCGATCTCGAGGTGATGGAAATCGGGACTCTTCCAGAAACCGCCAGAGAGGTGGTCGTCGGGGACCGGGGGGGCGACCGGAACAGGGTGCCTCAGGGAATCTCAGTCGCGAGGATTTTCTAGCCCGTTTTGACAAGGATAAGGATGGTCAACTCAGTGATGAAGAGCGCAGCGCAGCACGAGTAGAAATGCGTGGTCGAATTGGTGGTGGCGGTGGTAACGCCGATGGACAAAGTGGCGGAAGGCCTCAGGGGCGACGTGGTGGCTTTGGAGGAGGCGGGCCGGGAGGAGGTCGTGGTGGCCGTGGTGGCCGTGGTGGTCGTGGTGGTGGCATGGGGAACACTCCAGACGAAATCCAGAAATTTGCATTGATCTGCATTGATCGGAAATCCGGAAAAACCGTTTGGACCAAAACGGCGGTGGAAGAGCTTCCGCACCAAGGGCATCATCCGGATCACGGCTGGGCTTCCGCTTCTCCCATTACCGACGGGGAACATATTTTTGCCTTTTTCGGATCCAGAGGACTGCACGCATTCGACATGGAAGGGAACCTGAAGTGGAAGACCGATTTGGGGGACATGAAGACGATATTCGGTGAAGGAGCTTCTCCGGCACTTTATGGAGATACCCTTGTTGTCAATTGGGATAATGAGGGAGTATCTTTCATTACCGCCCTCAACAAGAATACCGGAGAAACTCTGTGGAAGAAGGATCGGGACGAACCGACTTCCTATGCGACCCCACTGATTCTGGATCATGACGGATTACTACAAGTTATTGTGAGTGGGCAGAACCGGGTTCGCAGCTATGATCTGAAGAATGGTAAAGTATTATGGGAATGCACTGGACAAACCAGCCGCCCAACGCCGACCCCCATTGCGGACAAAGAAAAGGTTTATGTGATGAGCGGTTATCGGGGCAGTAACCTGAGTGCGATCCGGCTGGGGAGTTCCGGTGATATTACCGACACCGATTCCATTGCATGGAGCTACCACCGCAACACTCCCGATATTCCATCCCCCGTCCTTTCGGGAAATCGACTCTACTTCTTCTCCCGTCGAAACGGCATCCTTTCCTGCTTCGATACCAGGACTGGAATGGCTTTTTACACAGAAGAACGTATCGAAGGATTAAGAGACATTTATGCCTCACCGGTGATTGCCGACGGAAAAGTTTATCTCGTAGGGCGCAACGGGACCGTGGTCGTCATCAAGGATTCCGACCAGCTGGAGATCCTATCCACCAATCGTCTGGATGAAGGATTCGATGCTTCACCTGCTGTCGTAGGTGAAGATATCTATCTGCGTGGTCAGGAATATCTGTACTGTGTTTCCGAAAGTTAAATTCTTTTTCTTTGGTTCATGAAATCTCTGTTTACCTGTTTTTCGGTCACTACTGTTTTTTTGGTGGTCACATTTGCTCAGCAAGATGCACGGCCTCAGGGCCAGAACCGTTCCCCGCGTCCGGATCTCAGAGGCCCTCCTGACCGCACAGAGCTGATCAAAGAATTCGACAAGGATGGTGATGGACAGTTGAATGGGACGGAGCGGACAGCGTTGCGGGAATCATTGCAATCCCGGTTCCCTGGAGGCTCTGCGGGCCGACAGGGAGGGCGACCCGGAGGAGGTTCGGGCTTTTTTGGCGGTCCGGGCAGACAGGGAGGACCTCCTGGGTTCGGTGGTCGTGGGGGAGGGCGAGGTGGACGTCGACAGGCCATGAAACTCGTCGGAAAATTCGATCAGGACAAGGATGGGAAGCTCGATGCCGGTGAGAGGGCCAAGGCCCGTGAATTTGTAAAGGAGCAACGGGCATCTGGGCAAGGTGGACGCGGAGGGTTTCGTGGTGGTGGTGGCCGAGGCCGGGGGCGGGGAGAGGAGACTCCTCCTGAACCGGGGGTCCAAGTCGAGCTTGCCGATGTTAAGCAATACTCAAGGGAGGGACTGTATGATGAATCCGTTCTCAGGACCTTGTTTCTTCAATTCGAGGACGAGGACTGGCTTGACCAGTTGAGTGATTTCTATCGAACAGATGTTGAAGTGCCTGCCGGTCTTACGGTGGACGGGAAAAGTTATTCAGATATAGGGGTCCGAATCCGGGGCAATACATCTTCTTCAACCGTATCCCCGCTAAGGAAACGGTCCTTGAATATCAGTGTGGATTACCATGATGACAAACAACGCTTAGGTGGATATAAAACCCTGAATTTGCTGAATGCTCATGCAGATCCGACCTTTCTCCGTGAATTCCTTTTTGATCGGATTGCCCGACAATATATTCCTGCCGCCAGGGCAAATTTCGTCCGGGTCGTGATTAACGGTGAAAGCTGGGGGATCTATGTGAACGCCCAGCAATTCAATAAAGATTTTCTGAGGGAGTGGTTTGGCACGAGCAAGGGGGTGCGTTGGAAGATGCCGGCCAATCCGAGGCAGGCAGGTGGTTTTGGGTATGAGGGGGATAACCTGGAAGCTTACAAATCCAAATACCAGTTAAAAACCGATACCGATGATGAACCGGCTTTCAAGGACTTGGTTTCGTTGTTCAAAGTCCTGAACGAGACGGCTTCGGATCAGTTGGAGAATGCATTGAATCCGATTTTCAACCTGGATCGTGCCTTGTGGTTCATGGCTTTGGAGAATGTTCTTATCGATAATGATGGATACTGGACTCGTGCCAGTGATTTTTCGTTTTATCAGGATAAGGAAGGACGTTTTCATATGATCCCTCACGACAACAATGAGACCTTTCGTTATCCTGGAGGGCCTACTTATTCCGGAACAGCGAAGGGAACGGATTTGGATCCTTTGTATGGTCAGGATCAGGAAAACAAACCGGTGATGAACAAGTTGATGGCAGTTCCAGCATTGAAAGCCCGATATCTAGCCCATGTGAGAACTATCGCAGAAGAATCCCTGGATTGGAATCGGCTGCAACCCGTGGTGGAGAAGGCCCGGGACGTGATTCGTGACGATGTTTTATCCGACACCAGAAAACTGGACTCTAATGAAGACTTTCTGAACGGAGTGACTGAGGATATTGGTTCAGGTGGCGGGTTCGGGGGCGGTAGAGGTCGTGTTACCCCCGGTCTGAAGCCTTTTATCGAGAAGCGAAGGCAGTACCTGTTAAGCTATTCAGCGATCGACAAACCAACCCCCTTGATAGAATCGATTTCTCATCGTGGAATCCAGAGTGGAAATATCAATGGCAATCCATTTTCGGATGAAGACGTTCGAATCACTGCAGAAGTGGATGAATCGGTGAAGCCTGATTCGGTTATCCTGTATTATTCTGAAAAGAAGGAAGCCGCATTTTCAAGCAAGCAAATGAACCGGAGTGGAAAGGGCCGTTATCAGGTCGAACTGGATTCGATGCCGGCGGGTTCAGAGATTTTTTATTATGTGGAAGCCAGAGCTATCAAAGATCATGGGACGACAAGCTTTTTACCTTCCGGGGCGGAGTTTGGGGCGTTGAGCTTTCGGTATGTTCCCCCGATTGCAGAATCCAGCCCGATCGTCATTAATGAAATCATGGCAATCAATGAGTCCACTCACAGGGATCCTCAGGGGGAATTCGATGATTGGATTGAGTTGGTGAATCTCAGTGATCAAAGAGTGGATATTTCGGGTATGTATTTGAGTGATAATAAAAACAATCCTCGGAAATGGCGTTTTCCCGGAAATACTGCGTTAAACCCGGGAGGGTATCTGATTGTCTGGGCTGATAATAGCAGCAATGCCGAATTCGGTTTGCATGCCAACTTTAAATTATCAGGAAAGGGTGAAACAGTTTTCGTATTTGATCGGGATGAAGCGGGGAATGGACTGTTGGATTCCGTTGAATTCGGTCTTCAGGAAAAGGATCAATCTTTTCGTCGATTTCCCGATGGAAAGGGTTCCTTTTCCAAGGGCAGGCCGAGTCCCGATCGTGGGAACAATTAAGGAGAGAGACGTTGGGTAAGAAGACCCGCGGCGCGCTGGGGACAGCACTTCGAACGTTCTGGAAACTTGCGGCGCGCTGGGGACAGCACACCCTGCTCGATTTCAGAAATCACCTTCGGCCAGGAGGGTCACGACCTTGATGGCTAAATCCTCAGCTAGCATTGGGCTGACTTGGCGGTCAGAACTGGGCAAATCCGTTTCGACTCTCATGGTGCTGGAACCGGTAACCGGGCCATCCAGAAGGACTTTTCCACTGATCTGGTCTGTGGCTTTCACATGGGCCGTTATCGTCACCCGATAATCCCGATAGCGGAGTGTATCGCTGGGTTGAGTGGTAATGCCGGCCCGGTAGTAACTCAAAATGGTTCCGGAAACCACGATATCACCTTCGTCCTGAGTGACCAGTTGATAAGTGCCATCCTGTTGAACACGTTTCCTCAGTGCATTATTAACCGGGACGTCCAACCGGGGAATCAAGGTCTCATTCCTGAAAGGGTGAAATGAAATGGAGCGGCTACCGGCAGAAAGGCCATTGGTGGGGCCTAATTGATATCCGGCACAACCACTGTTCAAGCCCGATATCAAAGCGATCCAGGCCAGACCGACTGCAAATCCTGAGAATCGTATTTTCAATGCTATTTCCCAGTGGGGATTATTCTATCTAATCCAGCACAGTCGATTGAGAGCTTTTCAATTCCTCGATCTTCTGACGAGCCGTCTCTGCATAATCGGATTGGGGATCCTTTTGTAAAACGGCGTTATAATAGATCAAAGCACCGTCCCTGTTTCGACGTTTTTCATAATATCTAGCAATTTCCAGACGTCCACGGGCTTGTTCCCTGCGAAGGTCACGAATCATTTCCTGAATGGCTTCTTTTTTCTCATCCTCCGGGTAAAGAGTAAGGTAATCCGAAAAAATCTCCATGGCCTTAGAGGCGATGCTTTGGTCGTACTCCGCGCTATTGGCTTGTATGTGATAAGTTAGACCCGCTTGATAAAGGGCTTTGGACGCAATGGCTTCATTGTCATGGTAGAGATCCGCCGCTTTCTGATAAGCCGCAATCGCCTCATTGTACTTTTCCTGTTTGTTGCCCAGAAAACCAGCTGCTTCTTTCTCCCGGGCCTCACCGATGTTGAGTTGGGCCTGAGGTGAGATTTTACTGTGTGGGCCGTTCTCGATCAGATCCTGATACATCTGAGCCGTTTTATCCATTGACTTGAACCATGGAATTCGTCCCCAGAGCTTGAACCTCTGCCCTTGGAGGTATCGGTTGGCAATATCGAACTGACGTTCAAGGATTTCTTCGTAATTCTTGACGTTCGGGTGTTGGTTCAGTGTTTTCTGGTATTCCTTGAAGGCCTTTTCATCCATTTTTCTGCCTTCATATGCCTCCGCCATGATGAGTCTGACTCGGGCGGAAAAGTCCGAAAGAGGCCATCGGTTCAAAGCGCGTTTCGCCGCTTTGATAGCAAGCTTGTAATCACCGACCTGCAGGGCTTCATTGGCAATTTCATACTGGTCACGAGCCCGGTTTTTCTGCCAGTCCCGGCCACTGCCGACGGCTTGGTAGGACCAACCTTCCCCCGGGGTGAAAACCAAGGGGGCCGGAGATTCATTAACCGTAAAGAGGAGAATGATCAGTATGGGAAAGAGATGTCGACAACACCAAGTCTTCATGGCTGAAAATTAGCGATCCTGCAGCCGTTCGTCAAGAAAGGGTCCCTGGAACTTACGTCTTATTTTCCGACAACCGGTATTCAAGTAGAAAGTTCTAAAGAAATTGAAGACCATGAATAGAGAATCATCAGGCCCGGAAAATGATCATAATTCCGTAATCAGATACCATTTGACGGGTTCCTAGATCGAGGCGATCGTAATTGAACGGATGAACATGGAGGGTGTTTTCCTGTCCGATTTTTTCCAGAACTTCTCCGGCTATCTCATCGAATTTGTCATGTCCCACTTCCACGCAATCAGAATGCCGAATGGTCTTAACGCGGATTCTCTTTTCAGTATCTTTGGCGGATACCTCCAGACTTGGCAAAGCTTCTTCAATCAGGCTTTCAACCGGGCCGTCGTGCTGGGGGACGGACCAATGCTTTTCGTCCTTGGGATGGGCGTCGCTTTCATTGGAACTGTGAGGAAGTACATTCTGAGGTATCGCATCAGGTATGGTCAGCATATTCGAACAGGATGGGCATTCGATTTCCGATCCGGCTCCCTTTGATTCGGCGACAAGCTCCTGCTTACAATTTGGGCATGTGAAGCTGAGATCCATATATTATCTCCGTCTTTGACGGGTGTGGAGTGATTGGTTGACGATTTCACGAGGCTAACTGTTTCTTGAATGGATATCCAGTAAAATTCTTGGGAATAGGAAGATTCACATTTCCCTCTAATTCCCGGCTCTTACGATTGTGTTATCCGAATCCCGGTTCACTCGGCAACACGGTGGATTTTTGCCCCCAGAGCCCTGAGCTTTTGATCCATTTTTTCGTACCCTCGATCGAGATGGTAGACACGACTGATTCGTGTCGATCCGCCCGCCGCCAATCCCGCAATCACCAGAGCTGCTGAAGCTCTGAGATCACTGGCCATTACGGGGGCTCCTCGAAGTCCGGTGCCTCCCTTGACAATAGCGCTGGGGCCTTCAATGGCGATGTTGGCTCCGAGTCGTCCCAATTCGCTGACGTGCATGAATCGGGATTCGAAAATCCTTTCCGTGATGATGCTGATGCCGGGAATCAAGGTCATCAATGCCATGAATTGGGCTTGGACATCGGTTGGGAATCCTGAATAGGGCATCGTAGTAATGTCTACGGGATTGAGTTCTCCTCCCCCATTGCAGACTAATTCGGTGCCTTCCTGGGTGATATTGGCTCCGCATTCCTGGAGTTTGTCCAGAACCGCATGCATATGGTCAGGACGGGCACCAATGATTCTTACGTTGCTTTCCGTGGCTGCTGCACAAATGACGTAGGTAGCTGCTTCAATCCGATCGGGAATTACCTGATGGTCGGTTCCATGGAGTTTTGTGACCCCGTTGATTGTGATGGTTGGACTACCTGCTCCGGTTATTTCGGCTCCAAGACCTTTCAGAAAGTCGGCAAGATCTACGATTTCAGGTTCACAGGCCGCACTCTCGATGACGGTTGTGCCCTCAGCCAAGACGGCGGCCATCATGAGATTCGCGGTGCCTAGCACCGTGGGGCCCGCACGGCCACCCAGAAAAATCCGGCATCCTTTCAACTGATCAGTTTCAGCTGAGATATAGCCTTCATCAATAACCAATTTGGCGCCTAAAGCCCTCATTCCCTTGAGGTGCAGGTCCACCGGCCTTGCGCCGATAATGCATCCGCCGGGCATCGATACCCTGGCTTCCCTCAGTCGTCCCAGAAGAGGGCCCATAATGCAGATGGAACCGCGCATTTTCCGTATGAGATCGTAGTTTCCAACGCATTTGATGTTTTTGGCGTGGATCGTCAGAGTTGAATCTTCAAATTGAACTTCGGCACCGAGCGAGCGAAGGATTTTTGCCATGAAAACCACGTCGCTTAAATCCGGCACACCGGTGATTCGGCAGGGTTCTTCTGTCAGAAGAGCGGCTGCCATGATGGGCAGTACCGCGTTTTTCGCGCCACTGATTTTAACAGTACCTTCAAGAGGTCTGCCTCCCTCAATTATCAGATTATCCATATGCTATCGGTGTCCAGCTGAAAAGGATTAAGGATTGGAATCAGGAATCATAGCTGAACCGCACATTCTTTTTGCGATGATGATTCGAGGACGATCAGTATAGTCATTCAGGATGTTATCCACAATCCAGTTTTCCGATTGCAGGATTTCTACAATGTCGAGCTCTTGTCCATCGCCGAATTCCATCATGAGTATTCCTTCTTCCGTGAGGTGTTTTGTAGAGCCGGAGGCCAGAATTCGATAGAAATCCAGCCCGTCACTTCCACCGTCCAGTGCTGATATCGGATCGTGAAGGCGGACTTCAGGCTCCAGATTCGGGATTTCATGCGATGGAATATAAGGAGGATTTGAAACAATGAGATCAAAACGTGAATTCCCGTTCAAGGAATCGAAGGCATGGCTTTCGATCAGTTTGATGCGATCCGTGAGATCATTGAGTATGAGGTTCTGTTCGGCTGTTTTCAGTGCTTTTTTAGATGCGTCGAGCGCAGTGACTTGAACATTTCCAGTATTTTGAGCGATGGCGATTGCCAGGCAGCCACTTCCCGTCCCAAAGTCCAGGATCTGTAAAGGGTCGAAGGATTCCTGAAATTCTCTGATTAAGTAATTCCATGCAGTTTCAGCCAGGATTTCGGATTCAGGGCGAGGGATCAGCACTCCCGGGTTTACTTGGATAGGGTGACCACAAAAGGAAACATCTCCCAGAAGGTGTTGCAGGGGTTCTCTTTTTCCACGTCGTATTACCCATGTCCTCAAATCGTTTTCCTGAATTTCAGTCAAACGGGTTTCAAATTGCAGGTATAATTGAAGGCGGGGTTGCTTCAGAATTCTCTCGAGCATCATTTCCACCTGAAGACGAGGGGTTTCCACTCCTTTGCCTTCAAGAAACTCCGCACTCTTCCGGATGGCCTCAAGAATGGTCACTTCCATCGAATAAAGAATTTATCCTCAGCTTGCAATCGAAAGTGCGGGTATTTAGCGATCACCCAATCCTTTTTCAATAATCTTGATCAGAATCCTTCTTCCTTTTATTGTCGGAGCAATGAAGCCGCAATTCCTTCTGTCCACTGTCAGTTTCCTTCTTTTATCAGTCGGAACCCCCTTGTTTTCCCCGCTTGAAGCAGCAGATCAATCGATGGTCCTTCGACTGCAAAACCAAAATAAAGTCCTTACGGGTCGAGTCCTGGGGCTTTCGGGGGATCTCAGAATTCTACAGGATGATCAGGTGGCATTGAAAAAGCAGATCAATGACCTGACACGACAAGTCAACTCATTGACGAATCGCCTGAAAACTGTCGAAAGAAAGGCGACCTCGAATCAATCCGGGAATTATGTGACCCAGGAGCAATATCAATCACTGCTGAAGAGTATTCGTGAAGTGGACAGTAACCGGGTAAAGGATCAGCAGCTGATCCTTAATACGCTCAGAAAACTGGGAAGCAACGTTAAAGGGAGGGGCACAGCTTCTCTGAACTCCCCAGGGAAAAAGCCGCGATTAGCTCAGATTGACCCGTCTAAATACAAAGCATTTTACGACTATCCTGTCGAATCAGGGAATACACTAACAACCATAGCAGCAGCGTATCGGAAATCTGGAGTTCCGGTAAAGGTTGCGGATATTCTGGCTGCCAATCCGGGGCTGGATCCTAAAAAACTTCAAGTGGGTAAGACCATCAAGATTCCCCATCCGAAATAAACCCATAAACCCGGTTTGAAAAGTCGCTCCGGCATCTGTGTTTCCAAGGTTGTCGATTATTAAGATCCTGAAACTGTCAGTGTGATTCTGAATCAAATACCAGTTCTGTGGGTGCAGTTGGGATGCATTCTTGGCGTGATTATCGTTAACGTCGGGGTTTTGTATTTTTACCTGAATCTTGAATATCTGATCGCAAAGCGGGAACTTCGGATTGAATTCAAAGGGATTCGGATACGAATTATCCCTTTCAAGGACATCTCTTCCATATCAAAGCGCCGGATCACATGGGCGGAGAATTGGAGAAATACGTTTCGGTCCCGAAAAAGAAGGTTGGTAATTCATCGGAAGCGAGGGTTGATCAAGGATCTCATCATCACACCGGAGAACCGGTATGCCTTTAAGCACCGATTAGAAACGGCAATGAAAGGACTTCGGGATGGCAATCATCCAACTGGTTCGGGTAGTGATTCCGACTGATTTTCTTAAAAATATCATTTTTTTGAATTTATCACTTGTCAATCGCCGATTGGTTGATAGATTCCTCGCTCTTTTAAGCATGAAGAAAGACATCCATCCTGATAGTTATAGACCGGTTATCTTTAAAGACATCACCAACGGAGATGCCTTTCTGAGCCGGTCCTGTGTGAAAACCAAGGAAACGATCCAATGGGAAGACGGCAACGAGTATCCATTGCTGACAATGGAAATCAGCAGTACTTCGCATCCTTTCTATACCGGATCTCAACGATTTGTCGATACCGCAGGGCGCGTTGACAAATTCCAGCAACGTCTGGCCAAAACCAAAGCCGCTCAGGAAGAGGCTTCCAATTTCAAAAAACGGAAAAAGTAGTCATTTTTAAAACGCCCGTGGACCCGTCGGAAACTTTCCAGTCTACGGGCGTTTTGTATTTAAGGCCCAGTTTTAATATCTCCAGTTTAATTATTCCTACTTGTAAGGAATTCAACGAGTTATTTCACAATGGATTACGGGGAGCATATCCGCCGATTTGAGAAACGGCTATCTTAAGTGGAATCCGCTCTGAGTGACCCGGGTGTTTTTCAGAATAATCAGAGAGCCCAGGAACTTTCAAAAGAGTTT